>Ga0307437_1000272_pt1 | contig 42860 bp, 38 predicted proteins | sample SalMarWE160390MG_FD_202146 | JGI IMG/M metagenome (GOLD analysis project Ga0307437, IMG submission 202146) | Salt marsh sediment microbial communities from the Plum Island Ecosystem LTER, Massachusetts, United States - WE1603-90 | ecosystem: Environmental > Aquatic > Marine > Intertidal zone >...
CCGGGGTGAACGAGAAAACCCAGAAAACAAACTATAACAATGCTTACGAGTAGCAGAACTTTCAATAACGTCATTGCCTAACCCCCCAGGATGTTTTTGGCCGAAAGCGCCGCCAATTGAAAGAAATGGATAAAGGCATCTGGGAAGAGCCCAAAGAGCAGAGACCCGATAGCCGTGATGACAATCGGTGCCACTACCAATACAGGCGCTTCATCGAATGTAGATTTAATACCTTTAGATTTCTTAAAAAAGGCGCCGTAAATAACGGGGAAAAAGTAAGCTCCATCCAGCAGGGCACTGGCGAGAAGCACCATCAAAAAAAGGATCTCTTGTGCCTCAAGAGTTCCCAGACACAGATACCACTTACTGATAAATCCGCACACAGGCGGTATGCCTGTGAGGCCTGCGGCCCCAATGGTAAAGGCAGCCATGGTAATGGGCATCTGCCTCCCTATGCCCTCCATTTCACTTATATTTTCCAGGCGTGTCTTCACATAGATAGCGCCGGCACACATAAAGAGAGTGATCTTCATGAACCCGTGAAAGGGAATATGGAGCATCGCCCCCTTAATCCCTTGAGAAGAGAGCAAGGCTGCTCCTAGGATGATGATCGAGAGATTATTAATCGTAGAAAAGGCCAACCTTCTCTTCAAATTGTCTTGGGTAAGGGCAATAATGTTGGCGACAATCACGGTAAAGGAAACAAAATAGGCCAGCGTTATCCACAGACCCAAATCTGAAAGCACCTCAGGGCCAAAAATATAAAGGATTACGCGCAGGCAACAAAACACACCTGCCTTCACGACGGCCACAGCGTGGAGCAAGGCACTCACAGGAGCGGGCGCTATCATGGCCGAAGGGAGCCACTCATGGAGGGGCATAATGGCTGCCTTAGAACCAAAACCGATGATAAAAGCCACAAACAGAAGGGAAAGCAGCTCCTTTGACCCATGACCAGCGATAAATCCGCCGGGGGCAAAATCAAGCGTTCCAGTAAGATAATACGTCAAACCCATGGCAAAAAGGATAAACGTCGCCCCGGTTAAAAGGTAGACTAAATATTTTCTCCCTGCCTTTATGGCCTCGGGGGTTTCTTGGTGGGCAACTAACGGAAAGGTGGCAATGGTTAGAATTTCATAAAACATATAAAGGGTGAGTAAGTTACCAGCCAAGGCCACGCCGGTAGCTCCAAAAAGGGCCAAGGCAAAACAAAAAAAATAGCGGGTTTGAGAGTGTTCCTTCAGCGTCCGCATATAGCCGATAGAGTATACTGAGACGACAATCCAGAGACAGGAGGCAAGAAGGGCAAAGATCATCCCGAAGGTATCAACTCTGAGCTGAAGCGTAATCCCTTTGTAGATTTCAATAAAGGTGTATTCAACGATCTTGCCCTGAAGGACATGGGGAAGCATGGAGCATATAAGGGCAAATTGCGTCACGGCTGCTAGTATAGTCCAGAATTCACGGAGATTCGGCCTTTTTCCCCCGGTGAATATGATGAGAAAGGCACCGATGAGGGAAGCCAACAGGGCCAAGAGTGGTGTTGCCGTGTGTACCGTCTCCATCTTTACCCTTACAAAGTGGCTGGTATAGCAAACTCAATGATATGGACAATAATCTTACCGCTGAATATACCCAGTAAAATGATACCAGCGGCTATTAACACCATAGGCGCCAGCATGCTTATAGGCACCCTGTCTAGGGTAGGAGTGGGGTGTCCCCCATCATAGGCATGATTATGGGCCTCACGGGGTTCCAGGTAAGCACATTCGATCACACGAAAGAATAAAATGGCGTAGATTAAACTACTGATCAGCAGGACGGCTAAAAGCACCCATTTTTGGGCCTGAATGGCGCCAAGGATCAGATACCATTTGCTAAAGAAACCACAAAGGGGTGGCACGCCAACAACCGAGAGGGCACCGACAACAAAGACAGCTAAGGTTATGGGCATCGTGCGGTGCAGGTAACGAAATTGATTGATGTTTCTTGTGCCGGTTTGGTAAAAAATCGCACCGGCCACGGTGAACAGACAGGCCATCATGAACATATCGTTGACAATGTGTAGGATAGCGCCGGTAAGACCAAGGCGGTTGGCAGAGGCGATACCAATGAGTATATACCCCATTTCCGCCACGATCACGTAGCAGAGCATCCGTTTGAGGTCGGACTGAGCAAGGGCCATAATGCACGCAAACAATATGCCGATAGCAGCTATCCAACCTAATATGTCAGCCACTGGATAGAGAGCTAAGGAAAAAGAAGGGTCAAAAACGGTAAACATGATCCTGATAATTACATAAGCCCCCACTTTAGTGAACAGTGGTGCGAGTAGGGCGCTCACTGCTGAGGGGGCGAGGGTATACGCATCGGGCAACCAGATATGCAGCGGGAACATACCCATCTTGATGCCCACCCCCACCACGAAAAAGGCAAGACCAACGAGCAATGCCTTAGAATAGAATGCTTGAGGCAAGAGGTGCGCCACGTCAACCATATTGAGTGAGCCGGTAAGAATATAGAGATATCCTGTTCCCAGGAGGTAGGCGCAGGCACCGATGGTGCCAAAGAGTACATACCGAAAGGCGGCGAAATCAGCGCCCCTTTCCCCCATGGCAATGATGGCATAGGCGGAGAAAGAGGCAATTTCTAACAGCACATAGAGATTGAACATATCGCCCGTAGCGGTGATACCTAAGAGACCTGTTACCTGAAGGAGGAAGAGGGTGTAAAACTGGGGTAATTTTGACTCATGGATTTCCTGCTCGAGAGACCTTTTTGCATACACGGCCACGAGCAGAGAGATAATGGCAACGCTCACCAATATCAGGGCATTCAAGTGATCTATAACATATTCAATACCCCACGGTGGTTGCCAATTGCCGAGCCTATAATGAATGGGCTCCCCCTGCGTCAGGACCGTATTAAGGATGCCGAGCGAAAAGACCAAACAGGCAGAGAGGGCGATAAAAACGATGTAGAAGCACAGTCTCCTATTCCACAATCCCACTACATTTACGATAAAAGCAAGGATCAGAGGGGCGACAACAATAAGCACCGGAAATTGTTCTACAATCACTTTTTTAACGCCTCAATGATTTCGTCTTCTTCTATGGTGTTATATCTTTTATAGATGGCAACCAAGAGGGCAAGGGCGATGCCGGTTGTTGCGATACCGACGACAATGGCAGTCAGCATGAGGGCATGGGGTAAGGGATTTACATATTCCGCTGCACGGGCAACAATCGTATGGGTATCATGTCCATGGGTTCCGGTTATAATCGGTACCGTAGCGCCCCTTTTGGCTCCGATAGAGATAAAAAAGAGGATGATGGCCCACTGAAAGATATTCATGCCGATCAGTTTCTTCATGAGATTGTTTTTCGCCATCATGCCGTATAATCCAACCACGAGCAAGATACTAAAGATCCAGTAGTTATACTTACTGAGTATTACCTCTAACATGCCCTTCCTCCGCGTCCTTCTCATGCAGTCCACCTGTCAAAAGATCAAGGAAGATCGAAACCATGACGGCCATCACGGTAATTTGAATCCCTACCTCTATCGCAGCGATACCGTAATATCGAGCCATCACGGGGTCAACGGGGAGAATCTTGCTCAGTACCCCATAGTCCAGAAAATTGCCGCCCAGGAACAGACAGAGCCACCCCATGCCCGCAAAGATAAACACCCCGAGACTGAAAAAGAAGACGCTGAGTTTCTCTGTAAAACGCCTCTTGACCTCATTCAGATCGTAGACAATGGACATTAGGATGAAACTCGCTGCGAAGATACAGCCACCTTGAAAACCTCCTCCGGGGCTGCCATGGCCGTGGGCGAGGACGTAAAGGCCGTAGACCTGCATAAAGGGGATAAAGATCCTACAGACGGTTTGGATGATGACATCCTCGTGCTCTCTGATCACAGTATGGGCCTCCGTAAGAGCATGAGGACCGCAATGCCTGCGGTAAAGATGACAGCGGTCTCAAAGAGGGTGTCATAACCCCTATAATCGGTGAGCACGGCGGTGACCATATTGGGGACCCCTGTCTCCCCCACAGCCCTTTCAATGTACCGCGGTGAGACATGGAGGCTGGCTGGCTGACCCGGATCAGCCCATGGGGGCAGATCCTCCGCCCCGTACAGCAGCACAATGAGGGCGGCGATCGCAATGGCAATGCCCAGAAGCCTCTTCATCAATCCTTTGTCCTCCTCGTTGTCTTGTAAACGGCGGCAACAAAGAGGGCGGTGTTGACCCCCGCCACTACCGCGGCCTCGGTGAAGGCGACATCTACCGCCCCCATCGCTGTCCAAACCAGACACATTAAAAAGCTGAAGGCGCCGAGGAGCACGACAGCACTCAAAAGGTCCTTTACCGTAATAGCCGTTACGGCGGCTATCAGGGCGAATCCCAACAGTATTAGGTCTAATGGCCAAATCATTTAGTCTTCCTTTTCGGTGGCCAGGTCAACATGACCTTGCCGTCCTTGGTCCACGGTACCAGATCCGATTCAAGGGCCGATCGCAGCAATGCATGGGTGGCCGTAGGACTCGCCAGAAACCAGAAGACGGCGATGGATATCAACTTTATACCGTTAACGATCCCGAACCAGTGGAGACCATGGTGCAACGTGTATAAGGCGAGGCCGACAACGAAGAGCAGCGTTCCGAGGGTGTCGCCCTTTGCGGTGGCATGCATCCTCGTATAAAAGTCAGGAAAGCGTAAAAACCCGATAGTGGCCGTCATAAAAAAGAAAAGACCTGCTATCATGAATATCTTTGCTCCAATGATCACTTATCTCGCCCCTTTCCGAATAAAGTACTTAGAGACGATCAGGGTGCCGATAAAATTCAGAATGGAGTACGCCAGTGCCAGATCTATGAACATATCAATGCGGTCATAGATCAATCCCATACACAGGAGGACAATGATCGTCTTGGTGCCTATGAAACCGGCACCGATAATCCTGTCAAATACCGTTGGGCCAAACACCCCCCGATAGAGAGAAAGAAGAATGGTAACACAGAGGGCAAGGGTGACGGCAAGGAAGAACCCTTCCATTTAATCCTCCATGTATATTCTCATGATGCGACGTTCCATATCCCCGGGGAGGGACTTTGCCACCCCCTTGTTTATGGCATGCACAAAAAAGTAATTGTCTTTGATCAAGACGGTAATAGTCCCGGGTGTAAGGGTTATGGAATTGGCAAAGGTAACGCGCGCGAAGTCCTTTTTTAATCTAGTCTTAAACTTAATAATGTGGGGATCGATCAAGTGTAACATCTTGGGGTGGAGGGCAAGATAGGCGATATAGATGTTGGCTCGAATGATTTGATATAAGAGCCACGGGACATAGGCGAAAAAAAGCGTGGCTTCTTTGATCTTACCTTTGGTCTTGATCTCCTTAAAGAGAAAATCATGTGAAATAGCGGCTACTACGGCGCAGGAGAGGACACCCCACGAGAGATGCCACCAGTCGAGCTTGCCGGACATGAAGATCCAAAAAACAAAAAGAATCAAAAACGTGGCGACAAAAGCCATTCAGTCCCTCCTAACAGGAAGATTAAAAAAATATCCTTCTTCACCCAGAGGCTGAATTTGTCGTATCGTTTGATTCACTATAAAGACCGTCATAACAAGATTTCGGCATGCATAACCCTCTTTGCTCAGAAGCGTACGTTTACAGAATAGGGAGGCAACTATCTGGTTTACAACGTGGTGGTAAAGAGAGACAGATCTCTTCGTGATGAGCATTACGTGCATGTGAGGGATATGTGAAGCAGTTGCGTGCAGTTTCCCTCAAGGAACTTACGGTTGAGGCCCCGGCACCGGTCTCACAGGCATCACCTGTCTTCTCTAAGGCCACCATGGATTTCCTCTTTTTATGCCACCGTCAAACGCCGATTACCATCGCTGGAGGATAGCGAACAATACTCTATCGGGGAGTATTACTGAATCTTTGCGTTCCGTTTTGTCTTCAAAATTCTTTTGTTGTAATACTTAAGAAGACTTCACGGGTCAGCCACTTGTTTCTTTCGTTTTTTCTTCTGCCTTGACCTCGACCTCTTTCTTCCGTGCGAATATACCTATTCCTTGCTCTTCCTTCTTCTCCTCCTTTTTTTTCTCTTTCATCTTGCACTTTCCTTCGAAGATTGCCCCCTCGTCGATCACGACAGCGGGGGTAATGATGTCCCCGATCATCCTCCCGGGGTGGCGGAGTTCCACCTTCTCTTTGGCGTAGACATTTCCCACTATTTCACCTTGGATGATGGCGATCCCGACGTGGATTTCCCCCTCGACCCTTCCTGTCTCCCCGACGATCAACGTATCATCGCTGTGGATCTCGCCTTTGTAACGGCCATCCAACCGTACTGCCCCCGTGTAGCTCAGTTTGCCCTCGAAGAAGGTTTCCCCACCCATGAAGGCATTCACCTCTGTTCGTTCCATGGCATTCATTCCCTTCGGCTCTTTCCACTTCTTATCCAACATAGAAATTCCTCCTTGTGCCGTTATAGTATATATGGCGTGATGTTAGCGTTCTGTCCTCCCGCACAAAGTCGCCCGGCCACTGTCTTAAGGTGCCCTTGTTCCTCGTATGAGCTCTAAGATCCTCTCCAGGTCGTCCAGGGAGTAGAACTCGATCTCGATGGCCCCCTTCTTACCTTTCATCTTTATCCGCACCTGGGTCTTGAGGATATGACGCAACTCATCTCGAAGGGATTCTATCTCCGGTATTGCTACTTCTTTAGGGGGTTTGCCCGGCTTGGTCTCCAGGAGGCGCCTGATGCCGTCCTCTGTCTCACGAACCGAGAGGCCCGCTTTTACGATCTTTTGGCCGAATGCGATTTGCTCCCTCTCATTTCTCAGGGCCAGGAGGGCCCGGGCGTGTCCCATGCTGATCTCGTTCTTTTCCAAGGCGTCTTTCACCTCATCGGGAAGCTTCAGCAGACGCAGGGCGTTTGCCACGGAAGACCTGTCCTTGCCGATCCGTTGGGCCAAGTCCTCTTGCTTGTATGCGAATTCCGCGATCAACCGTTGGTACGCCTCTGCCTCCTCCAGAGGGTTGAGGTCTTCACGCTGGAGGTTTTCTATCAGGGCCAATTCGAGCACCTCTTGATCGGTGGCTTCTTTGAGGAGGACGGGTACTTTTTTGAGGCCTGCCCGTTGGGCCGCTCGCCACCGCCGCTCCCCCACGATGAGTTCGTATCCTTCCCCCGTCATGCGCACCACCAGAGGTTGCAGGATCCCTTTCTCACGTATAGACTGAGCAAGTTCCTCGATACCATCATCGGGGACCAGCCGCCTCGGCTGCCACGGGCTGGGGTGGATTTCATGAATATTGCAGAGGATGAGATCTCCCCGCTCACCCTTTCCCACTTCGGGCAACAGGGCCCCCAAACCCTTGCCTAAGGCAACGCGCTTAGCCATAAGTCCTCTTGCCGTTCGTGAGGATTTCTCGGGCCAATTCAACGTAGCTCTGCGCCCCCTTTGACTCGGCATCATAGAGGATACACGGTTGACCGAAGCTGGGCGCCTCGCTCAACTTGACATTTCTCGGGATGATGGTAGAGAAGACCCTCCCCTTGAAGTGGGAGCGCACCTCATCAGTCACCTGCTGTGAGAGGTTGTTTCTCAAATCGTACATAGTTAACAATATGCCCTCGATCTGCAGATTTGGGTTGAGACTCTCCTTGACGATCCTGATGGTTTTCAGTAATTGCGTTAATCCCTCCATGGCATAGTATTCACATTGCAGGGGGATGAGTACGGAATGAGCAGCAGTCAAAGAATTGACCGTGAGGAGACCCAGCGAGGGGGGGCAGTCGATAAAGATATAGTCGTAGTCGGGTATCACCTCTTGCAAGACCCCCTTTAACTTTTGTTCCCTGGCGATCTCGTTGATCAATTCGATCTCCGCCCCGATAAGATCTGTGTTGGCAGTGACTATCTTCAGATGGGGGATCTCGGTATCTTGGATGACCTCCCTGATGCTTACCTCTCCTATCAAGGCGTGATAGAGATTTTCCTGAACTACTTCCTGATTATATCCTACGCCACTGGAGGAATTCCCCTGGGGATCGGCATCTACCAGGAGGGTGTTTATTTTGGCCATGGCAAATGAAGCGGCGAGATTCACCGCTGTGGTCGTCTTCCCGACCCCTCCCTTCTGATTGGCGATGCTGATGACCTTCCCCATTATAGAACAGCCCTTCTTATTTGCCTGGCAGCTATCTAACGTTAATTATCACAAACGCACCCCTTTGAAAAGGGGTAATTTCATGGGCCTGGCTGATGAGAGCAGTCGAAATCCGGCGAGGTTAGGTATCGGAGCGTTGAAAGAGCAGGAGGACCCTGGTTTCCTCCACGAAGGGCAGGGTTACTTTCCGCATCTCGATCAACTGCAGACCCAAAGCATCCCAATCCGTTTCCTCTCGTTCTTCCTCACCCTTCTTTCCCCTCATCCCCACGATGAACCCCGCCTTTTTGGGATAGGGTAGGGCCAGGTGCAGGGAGGTCGGCAGGTCTGCCAGGGCGCGAGAGAGAACGAGATCAAAACCCCCGGCGTATCTCTCTGTGATCTCCCTATCTTGCGCTCGGCCGTGGACGATCTGGACCCCTTCCAACTTCAGTTCCCTCACGAGGTGTCGCAGAAAGAAGCACTTCTTTTGAGATGATTCCAACAGGAGCAGGTCGATGGCCGGGAATGCGATCTTCAGGGGCAGTCCGGGAAATCCCGCCCCCGTTCCGATATCCAAGACGCGCTCTGCCCCGTGCAGGCAGGGAACGACCGTGAGGGAATCCACAAAGTGTTTTACCCCAATCTCCACATCACCTGTTAAGGAGGTAAGGTTGATCTTTCTGTTCCACTTTTTCAATTGGTCGATATAATACAGGTAGCTCTCCACCACCTGATCGGTCAATGGCACCCCGATCAGCTCACCCCCCTTGACTAATATATCCCTGATTTCCCCCATTTCCCATTGCCTAGATAAAAATCTTCCTTAATCATCCCCTCCCCTGGGGGGAGGGGATTGAGGGGAGGGGGTAACCAATTATATCCACCCTCACCTGCCGCTTGCGGCATCTCCCGCTTGCGGGACCCCGCATTCTGCCCAAAGGGGCACCTTCGGCTTGTTCTGTACTGTGGAGCGGGGCCGCATTCTCTGATTTGTGCAAAGCGGAGCGGGATCTACCCTCTCCCGCCCCCGCCACAAAGACGGCGGGATCTTCGACGGCGGGAGAGGGGGCTTGTATTTTTAATGCTCATGCTTTGCGGGTAACAGGTCCGTCATGGGAGTTACCTCAATCAAAAGGCCCGCGTTCGAGTGGGCCCTCTGTACGGCAGCGGTTTATTTGATCTTGAACGCCTCTTTAATGCCGATGTACTTCTTTCTCAGCTTCGGTTTTTCTATCTTGCCCGTGGGGTTGCGCGGTACCTTTCCAAAAAAGACCTTCCGCGGCCTTTTGTACCGGGGCAACGCTTCGCAGAACTGAAGCGTTGCTTCCTCTGTCATGGTCTGACCCGGCACCACATCGATGACGACCGACACGATCTCGCCTAATCGTTCATCCGGACAACCGATTGCCGCGACATCTTTTACCTTGGTGTTGGTATGTAAGAAATCCTCTATCTCGACGGGGAAGATATTCTCTCCTCCGCAGATGATGACATCTTTTTTCCTGTCAACCAGAAAAATGAATCCATCTGCGTCCTGGCGGGCCATGTCCCCTGTGTAGAGCCATCCTTCTCGTATGGCCTCTGTGGTTGCTTCGGGGTTCTTATAGTATTCTTTCATCACCCCATCGCCCCGAACAATTAATTCCCCAACCTTCCCTTGGCGAACTGGGTTGCCATCCGGATCGACAATGCGCGTTTCCCAGTTAAATCCAGGCAGGCCGATCGCACCGACTTTGTGCTCATTCTCTATGCCGAGATGGACACACCCCGGTCCTGTGGCCTCACTCAAACCATACGTCGTATCATAGGCCATCGCGGGGAAGTATTTTTTCCAATGCCGTACGAGTGCAGGGGGGACAGGCTGAGCACCTATGTGCATAAGCCGCCATTGGCTGAGATCGTAGTCTTGCGGTTTTATCTCTCCGCTGTCAAATTTCAAAAGGATATCTTGAGCCCAGGGGACCAGGAGCCAGACGATGGTCCCCTGCTCCTCGCTGACGGCCTCCAGTATAGACTCGGGGGTTACCCCCTTCAAGATGACCGCACGCCCCCCCACGATGAAACTTCCGAACCAGTGCATCTTGGCCCCGGCGTGGTAGAGGGGGGGGATGAGGATAAAGGTGTCTTGCCTTGTCTGATAGTGGTGGACGTTCTCCGTTATACAGGCACAGACCATGTTCTTATGGGTGAGGAGGATCGGTTTGGGCCTGCCCGTGGTCCCTGAGCTAAAGTACAAACCGCAGGGGTCGTCATAGGTAATCTCGATTCCCGGCGGATTGGATGACGAGGCTGCGAGGACCTTGTCAAGGGGTTCGCTATAGGCGGGTACATCCTTTCCCACGAAGACATAGTGTTCTATGGTGGGCATGGTATCCTTGATCGCATCGATCCGCTCGGTAAACTCTTCGCCGAAGATCATGGCCTTGGGTTCGGCCGTCTCAACGCAGTGTTGTATATCATCACTGGTGAAACGGAAATTGAGCGGAACCGCCCATGCCCCGGTTCGCACGAGCCCAAAGTAGGTTATCAACCAATCGATGGAGTTCATCATTAGGTGAACAACCCTATCTCCCTTCTTGATACCCTTCTTGATCAGGGCGTTGGCAAAGCGGTTTGCAGCATCGTCGAATTCCTTCCACGTGATCGCCCTTCGCCTCTTTTCCGCGGGGACCCGTTCGATGAGTGCGCAATCAGCGGGGTACAAGCGGGCGTTTCTCGCAAGGATCTCACCTATATGGATATCCATACCCATGTTTCCCTTTCCTTTCCGTTTTTTCCAGTTGTTTGTGTCGTTAAAAACGGGGTACTTGATTGTTACCCGTATGTTTGACTGTACCTGTGTATACAACAAAAGGGGCATTTCTTCAATAGTCTCCTGGCAAGATATTTTCCGCGCATTACACCACATCTCCCGTGCAGTGCAGCCTTATGAATAGTATGACATGCCAATGCTGCCTGGTGATTGCCCCCTGTGACTTGAATCGACCTTCCTTGACTAAACCCCTCTTTTGTGTTTTTCTGTATTGTGAACATGCTTCACATTAAAAGAGGAATCGTTAGGGTATATTACCATGATGGCTTTGTCACCCCCCAACGAAGACAATTCGATATATCCCCCTCTCCCGCTGGCGGGAGAGGGTTGGGGTGAGGGTGGATATGATTCTAGATGATTCCCCCTCACCTATATCCTCTCCCCCGTGGGGAGAGGATCGGAACCTATTATCTCTGTTAAGGTATACAGGAGAAATATTCTCGAAGGTTTAGTGGATGCAGATTCTGTTGATCTCGGCCAACAGAGAGCGGATGCCCTATCCTGTCGCCCCTCTGGGTCTCGCCTATATCGCCGGGGCCCTTACGGCAGGGGGGCATGACGTCCGGGCCATAGACCTCTGCTTCTCTGAGGCAATCGAACACGATCTGAATCAGATCCTGGCGGATTTCCCCCCCGATGTGATCGGCATCTCCTTGAGGAATCTCGACAACCTCACCTACCCTTCCTCTCTATCGTACCTGCCGGAACTGGAGGAGACGATAACGATCGTGCGCCGCCGCACCACTGCGCCTATCGTCATCGGCGGCTCCGGTTTCTCCCTGGCCCCCCGCCCCCTGATGCAGCGGGTGGATGTGGACTTCGGGGTTGTGGGGGAGGGGGAAGCGAGCATGGCGGAGCTGGTGCAGCGTTTAAAACAGGGGATTCCTCCTCACGGGATCCCCGGGGTGCTCATCAAGGGGAACAACGACTTCTTCCCGCACCGCCCCGTGGAACGATTCGGGACCCCTGACAGGGGCATATTGGATACCGCCAGATATTTAAAAGAAGGTGGTATGGCCAATATCCAGACCAAGCGGGGGTGCCCTTTCAACTGCATCTACTGCACCTACCCCCTTTTGGAAGGCAAGCGGGTCAGGGTGAGGGCAGTAGAGGAGGTGGTGAGGGAACTGCAGGCCCTCCAGACAGAGCACGGGGTGGATTATTGCTACTTCGTCGATGATATCTTTAACTATCCCCCCGACTATACCGAGGCCCTCTTGCGCGAGATGATCGCCCAGGGGGTGCGGATGAAATGGACCGCCTTTGTCAATCCCCGCTTTTTGACCCCTGAGATCACCGCCCTGATGGCCCAGGCGGGATGCCAGGGGGTGGAGCTGGGGATCGATTCAGGATCAGCAAAGATATTGAGGGCGTACGGCAAGGGATTTGCGGTGGAGGATATTGCGCGTGCCTCAGCGCACTGCCGGGAGGCGGGCCTGAACTTCGCCCTCTATCTGCTCCTCGGGGGTCCGGGGGAGGATGAGACCACCCTGCAGGAGTCCTTCGAGCTCATGGACCGCCTGGCACCGACGGCGGTGATCGTCATGCAGGGGATCAGGATCTACCCCCATACCCCCTTGCAGGAGATCGCCGTGCAGGAGGGGGTGATCAACAAGGATGATGATCTCTTAGAGCCCAGGTTCTATATCTCACCCCTGATCGGACCTGGCGGACCTGAGCGGCTCATCGAGCTCGTCACCGAGGCGGCTATGGGGCGCCGGGGATGGATCGTCCCCGGGTTGGAGATCAACATCTCGCCCCCCCTTATGGAGGGGATCCGCAAGTTCGGGTTTCGGGGACCCCTCTGGGAGCTGGTCGGGAGGATGAAGAGACCGCGCATGCGGCCCCTGCGGTGAGAGACGCGGGCGATTTCAAATATTTCCCTCTCCCCACTGATGTGGGGAGAGGGTAGGGGTGAGGGGTCCAATTAAAAGCTTTTAGAATATATTTTTATTGTAACCCCTCATCTGTGTCGCAGGCGATACATCCCGCATTCCTTTAATCTACTTTGCGGTGCGGGACTTCACCTTCTCCCCTTTAGTAAGGGGAGAAGGGATGTCCGGAGGTGGCTCTTTAGCCAGTGGTGCTAAAATGTAATGACGACACAGTCACTAAGGAGAACGAAACATGGATTTTCGAGAGAAGGTCGCCATTGTCACCGGAGGTTCCAAGGGGATCGGGAGGTCCATCTCCCTCTTATTGGCTGAGCAGGGCTGCCGGGTCTTCATGAACTACGCCCGGGATAAAAAGACCGCCCAGGCGGTGGTCAAGGCGGCCAAGGGCTTTTCAGGAGAGATAATTCCCGTGCAGGCGGATGTCACCGATCCCTCCGGGGTTGCCCGGATGATAGACCAGGCGGAGAAGGAGGGGGGGCGCATCGATGTCCTCGTGAACAACGTGGGGATGATCAAGGACGGATTTCTCATGTTGATGGGGGAGGGTGATTGGGGAGAGGTGGTAAAGGCCAACCTCACCACTGTCTATCTCTGCTGCCGGGCAGTAGTGCGCAAGATGATACCCAACAAGCAGGGGAAGATCATAAACATTGCATCAGTCAGTGGGATCATCGGGACCGCTGGACAGGTCAACTACGCTGCGGCCAAGGGGGGGGTCATCGCCTTCACCAAAGCACTGGCCAGGGAAATGGGCCCCTTTAACATCCAGGTCAATGCCGTGGCCCCCGGGCTGATAGAGACGGAGATGACAGCGCAGATGCCCCCGGAACGAGTGGAGGCCATTGTCAGCTCCACGGCCCTCAACCGGATGGGGCGGCCCGAGGATGTGGCCTGGGCCGTGCTCTTCCTCGCCTCCGCGCGGTCCGACTACATCACCGGCCAGACCATTGTGGTGGATGGGGGCATAGTATAAGAAAACAGGGGCCGAGGATTCTAGGGTTCGATCCCGCTCCTTAATTTGGATTTTATGGACTGCGGGATCCCGCAAAGCGGGAGGGGTCAAGTGGTTTGTAAAAGGATTAAAAACGATAAAAATCGAGATGGACTAGCCATCAAACAAAGACTTGGCCCCTATTTCCCCCCTGTTCCTGTTATTGTCCAGGTGGGGCCGCACATTTTGTCTGTGAGCAGGATTATGAGGTAAAAAGCGGGATACAAAGCGATTCAAACTGCCGATCGGGTGCAATGCCGGCGCCGACAAGAAATCGGGGAAAGAGTTCAAAAAATTCTGAAAAAGATTTTCGCGAAATAGAGAGAGGTAATAGCACGTGCAACATGTTCGGTGAGTGGGAAGAGAAGAAAAGCGGTGAGGATAGATCAAGAGGGGGTTATATTGAATTATTTAAGGACGTCCCCCCATTGCTCGCCTAATGGTTAGTATCTTGAAAGAAACGCCATGATGAGTATTGCTGATGATCCTGCCGGGAAGAGAGATTCGTCCGTAAAGAACAAGTTGTGCGTTTTTGTAGTTTTCGTTGTGATAAAGTTTCTTCTCATTGCCGGACTAGGCTCGGTATCGTATCCAGACAGCAGCGGATATACGGCATATGCGGATACTATTCTGTCTTCCACATCCTGGTTGCGCCACATCGACCTGACCAAGGCCGTTATGGAGATCACCGCTTTTCGTGTCATTGGTTATCCTGCGATCCTAGCACTAGCAAAGTCTATCTCTCCTGAGCATTTTGATACAGTTATAATCGTCATCCAAACCATTCTATCTCTTATTGCAGCTTACTATGTATGGGAGCTGACATATGCGTTCACCACTTCGCGGTTTCTATCAGCGCTGTCTTCGATGATATTTCTGTCATCAAATAGCCTTTATGATCTCTCTATATTAACGGATAGCATCTATAACAGCCTTTATACGATTCTATTATGTTTGCTCGCAACGAAGGCAATCAAGAAGAGAACGTATTCAATTCACCAATTGGCACTGTTGGGGGTACTAGGAGCCGCCAGCGTTCTGGTCCGAGAAAGTGGGCTGTATTTTCTGGTCTTCCTGGTTCCCCTCCTGATTCTTCAATTGGGCAAAACACTACCGTCTACGAAGAGAATTGTATTACAGGTGATGGTGTTTCTCACGCCCGCGATTCTCGTGGTGATGCTCTACAATGGGTGGAATTACTATCGGTCAGGACACGCATTTGTTACAACGGGAGCACAAAGTGCGATAATGACACCAATTGTGGTTTTGGGGCAATATGGCGTGGATGTCTTTGAAGGCGAAACACCCCTTGATCAGGTAGGGAGACGGGTTGTCAAAAAGTACCAGTTCAAGCCAGAGGTCTGGCAGATCAATGACGCCCTTTTCCGTGATTATCAATATACCGCGTACGACATTGCCGTGGCAGCAAAGAAAAAATTTTGCCGGTGCTTGGTTCGATATCCCAGGGCGTTCTTCCTATACTTCGCTCACAGAATGGTCCGCGTCGTTCTAACCTCATTCAGTTTTTTCAAGGAGTACATCCATTTAATGGATATCGGCATGGGGCACCCCTTTACAACAATTCAACAGATGAAGGGTGATTTTGCTGCCTTGTACATGGGATTATCCAGGGGTTCCCCCACTTCAGCCCTGTTACACATGATTAAAAAACGTGGCTACTTCTTTACATTCGTGCTCGTCCCTCTCGTTATCCTCGGGTGCCTTGTTTCATTGGTCCTGACATTACCCACTTTGGTTGTCTTTCCAATCAAAGTGATTCGTGGCCTTGTGCGAGATAAACACCTGCCTTTCGAAACGGTAGTAATGCTGTTGATGTGGATTCCATATGTCGGAATGACAGGGCTTTTTTGCCTGGTGCAGTGGGAACATCGTTATACAATCGGCGTAGCTCCTGTGGTCCTGATCATCTCTCTGCTACTGCTCCGGAAGTGGGCCGCTACAATAAAATCAGTATCGATCAGAAATAAGCGTCCCGCCACTACTTAGAGAACAGCAGGGGACGTAGTTAAAACTATTAAATAACTGTAATTTAAGGAGTATTTTATGGCAAAGACAGGCATTGTAAGAGATGAGCGGTACCTGGAGCATGATACCGGGGGCTCTCACGTGGAAAACCCGGAGCGGCTGGTCCATATCTACCAGGCACTCGATGAGATGGGTGATCTCCTTGTCGATATCCCCCCGCGGCCTGCGACCCGCGAGGAGATCACCGCTGTTCACGACCCGGAGTACGTGGATCGAATCGCCGCCACCGCCGGGGTGGAACCGCATCATCTCGATGCCGATACCGTGACCTCTTCCAAGACCTATGAAGTCTCTCTCCTCGCCGCAGGTGGGGTGTTGGCGGCCATTGATGCGGTGATGATGGGTGACCTGGCAAATGCCTTCGCCCTTGTTCGGCCCCCTGGACACCACGCCGAGGGGGACCGGGCCATGGGGTTTTGTATCTTTAATAATGTCGCCGTCGGCGCTCACTATGCCCGCTCAAAACACGGGTTAGAGCGCATCCTCATCGTGGACTGGGATCTGCACCACGGCAACGGCACGCAGCATACCTTTTACACGGATCCCCATGTCCTCTATTTCTCCACCCACCAGTACCCCTACTATCCCGGCAGCGGTTACTATACGGAAATCGGAGAGGGTGCGGGCAAGGGATATACCGTCAATTGTCCCCTCTCCCCCGGCTGTGGTGACGCCGATTATGCCAACATCTTGCGGCATTGCCTCCGACCCATTGCCCTGGCGTATCAACCGCAGCTGATCCTCGTATCGGCCGGCTTTGACATCTACCATCGGGATCCCCTGGGCGGGATGGCAGTGACCGAGAAGGGCTTTGCCCGCCTCACCGACATCATCATGGAGATCGCCGAGGCGGTATGCGAGGGGAGAATGGTTATGACCTTAGAGGGGGGGTACCATCTCGAGGGTCAGGCCCGTTCCGTCAAGGAGGTGGCCGCACGGATGGCCGGCGAGGGCGCACCGGATAGAGGCGTGTGCGAAGTGCAGGAGGCACAGGAGTACCCGCGCGTTCGAGGGATCGTTCAGGCGATCACGGAGAATCTTCGGGCATTCTGGTTTTTCGAGGGGTAGCAATAGCCTGATCTATCGCTACCCCTCGGGACCTCGTTACTTCTTGAAATCCACCAGCTCTTTGAGTTCCTTGCCCACTTTGAAGTAGGGGAGCTTTTTGGGGGGGACTGTGACCGTCGCCCCTGTCTTGGGGTTTCTTCCTTGATAACTCCCATAATCTCTAATCACAAAACTCCCAAAACCCCTGATCTCAACCCGCTCCCCCCTTTTCAGGGCCTTCACCATCTCCTCAAAGACGGTATCGACCACTACCTTGGCTACCTTCTGACTCATCTTCGCCCTCTTGGTAACTTCCGCGGCGAGCTCTGCCTTGTTCACCGTTTCTCCTCCCTTCTGAAGTCCCTCTCGGTAGTTAGATGACCTCTTCCCTTATATATTCTACGGCATTTCTAAAGATGGCAACCCCTGCTCCCTCCTCGGGGAGTTCCTTTTCTCTCGTCCATCGGGGATGATGGGTCCGGTGCACGTAGGCCTCGGGATGGGGCATGAGCCCAAAGATCCTCCCCGTCTCATCACAGATGCCCGCCACCCCCTCCACAGAGCCGTTGGGATTGAACGGGTACTCCATGGTCGCCTCTCGATATGCCTCATCGGTATAGTGGAGACAGATCAGTCCCTTCTTCTTGAGTTGCTTCGTGATCGACGGGCCGGCGGTGAGGAATTTCCCCTCCCCGTGTCTGATCGGGAGATAGATCCTCTCCAGGCCCTTGGTGAAGACGCAGGGGGATGCGGTGTTGACCTTGAGGTGGACCCATCGATCCTCAAAGCGACCTGAATCGTTAACGGTCATCGTCACCTCCTGCTCACCGTACCCACCCTCCAGGGCGGGGGCCAGCCCCAGTTTGGCCATGAGTTGGAAACCGTTGCAGATCCCCAAGATCAACCTGCCGTTCTCGATGAAGTGCACCAGTCGATCCCAAAACCGCTCCCCGGTTGAGGCAATGGCGGCGTGCCGGAAACGATTGGCGCAGGCCTTGGCCGCCCCGAGATCATCTCCGTCCAAAAATCCCCCGGGGAGGCACAAGAGGTGATACGCGTCCAAGGTGCGTTCCCCCCCGAGGAGCTCATTGATATGAACCGTATCAATCGCGTCCGCCCCTCCCAGTTTACAGGCATGGGCGGTCTCATATTCGCAGTTGATCCCATTGCCCGCCAGCACGATAACCCTGACCTTTTTCCCCACCCCCATGCTCCTATGAGGCCTTGCCCTTCGGCGGCCTGCGCAGGGTAAAGGTCATCACCATCCCGATCACCAACAGGGAACACCCGGCCCAGACGATGGGCAGGCTGGGATCGTGGGTGACCTGTATCGCCGTGTAATTCTTTTTCTCCAACGCCTTGAAAATAAAGGTGAATTCCCCCACCTGTAATCCTTCCTTTTTGAAGAGCCAGAAACCCTCAGGAGGGGAGTCGGGGGTAAGGAGGACCAGCAGGATCGCCTCCCCCATGTCGTGGACCCGCTCCTGATACCGCATAAAGCCTATCTCCTCCTGGGTCCCGGGAATGGGCTGTGCCTCCCCCTGCCTGAGCTGCATGGTGTGTGAAGCGCTCTTTGTTCCCTTCTTCCTCACCTCCAGGATGGGGCGAGCGCTGATCCCATACGAGGCCTGATAAAAGGTGAGCCCTCCATAGGATAGGGGATGGTTTACCCGCAGGGGCGCATGATCGATGACCACCCTTCCCCCGTCGAGAAAGGTGAGGGTGCTGAGGAATTCTCGAGGGGCCCCGTCGGGGTAGAAATCCACCCGAAAGGCGTCGCAGCGCACCACAAACCTCAACGGCCGCATCATCCATTGGGGTCTTCGGATCAAGACCCCCTCCACGGTCTCCCCCTCCACAATCTCCACGTACCCCTTCGCTCCCCACACGGCGCCGATGAGGCCGCCGGCCAAGATGATGATCACGCCCAGGTGGGTGAGATAGGTCCCCAATCGGGCGTAGCCGCTCTTGGCCTTCCGCACTTGTTGCCAGACACCGGGCAGGCGCTTCCAGGAGCAGGCGATTAAGTTGATCGCCAAGAGGATCAGCACCCCGATGAACCACCATGAGTGGTACATGTTGAAGAGGCCGAGTCCTTTGAAGATGTAATAGGTCTCTTTGCTGTACCGACGGAGGTACTCAGCCTCGGAGGCGTTTTGAGTGATCAAGGTCCCGATGACGGACAGCGCCGCCAGCAGGATCAACAGGGGTATGGTCAATTTGAGAGAAGAGAGGAGTGCACCCCTTTTCTTCTCTCTTCTCTTCTGTTTCTTTTTCACCTGTTCATTCCTCATAGTCATTATTATGAAGTGCGCCCCGTGACCTGCTCATGAACATATCATTTCCCCCAGGGGGATTCAATCCCGCCTTGGGCGGGACTGGACCCTTGAATCCTCCACATAAGGACGGCCCTCAGTGGGTAGATTTTTGTGGGTGGGCCTCGCGGCGATATTCCCCAACGATTTCCATAGCATACCCCCCCTTCCCTGTCAAGGAAAAAGGATCGTTCTTTGGGTTCCCTTGCATGATACTTTCAAGGATATCAAAGGCCAGAGGGGGATTTTATGAAAAATTTCGCAAAACGAGCTTGACATTCGAGAGCAATTATACTAAGCAGACAAAGAATGAGGTGAGGAACGGAGATGGAGAGGAATTAAGGGCATCTCCGCTGAGGGGAGTTTGAGGGGGTGAACCCCTCGACGAATGGTTGCAGGGAATGAACGGATGCTTTGTCGTTCGCGGTTGGTGAGATGCTATGAGAAATGACGCTAATTTTTTATGAGGGAGGGCAACGAAGGATGGAGATCAAAAAGATAGGGGTATTAGGGGCCGGTGCCATGGGGAATGGCATTGCCCAGGTCTGCGCCCAGGCAGGTCATGAGGTCATCATGCGAGACATCGCCGATGAATTCGTCCAGCGGGGGCTCAAGGCCATTGAGGGTTTTCTCTCCAAGGGTGTGGAGAAGGGGAAGATCACCGATGCAGAGAAAAAGGAGGTCGTGGGTAGGGTCACGGGTACTACCGATATCTCTGACCTGAAGGTTTGCGATTTCGTCATCGAGGCCGTTCTGGAAGACCTGGAGCTGAAGAAACAGGTCTTTCAGGACTTAGACGGTATCACCCGCCCGGAGGTCATCTTGGCCACCAATACCTCCTCCATGTCCATTACCGCGATCGGGGCCGCCACCAAACGCCCGGACCGGGTGGTGGGGATGCACTTTTTCAACCCCGTTCCCCTGATGAGGCTGGTGGAGGTGATCAAGGGTATGGACACCAGCGATGAGACGGCTCACGTGACGAAGGAGTTGTCGGAGAAACTGGGCAAAATGCCCGTCCTGGTGAACAAAGACGCCCCGGGTTTTATCGTCAACCGGCTCTTGATGGTTCAGCTCATGGAGGCCATTCGAGTCTACGAAGAGGGTATCGCATCGATCGAGGATATCGACACGGCGATCAAGGGGGGCCTCAACCACCCCATGGGGCCCTTTGAGCTGATGGACCTGACCGGCAACGACATCAATTATAACGTCAATGAGTACTTTCACCGTGAGCTCAATCAGGAACTTAAGCATGTGACCCCGTTGACCCTCAAGAACATGATCCGTGCCGGCAAGCTGGGGAGAAAGACGGGAGAGGGCTGGCACCGATACGACAAAAAGTAGACTAACAAGAGGGCGCTGAGAAGGCGGTGCCGCGGCACCGCCTTTTTCATTGACAAAACAGATGAAGGGACTATTATGTGAGGAATTCATTCAGGGGGTCTTCACTCGACAGACGAAGTTCCCCTTGATTGTGCGTAGATCACGCATACCGAAGCGCCTTACGAAACGGATTAAAACGATTTAATCTTACTTTAATCGGTTTTTAATCTTCCTCGGTTATAATGCCTCTCAAGAGAGAGAACGAGGAAGCAGATGTACTTCAAATTAGTGATGGAAGCAGGGTATGTAGGTGCAGGCAGTCTCCCCCTCACGATGAGCGGATCGTGAGAGGCAGACGAGCCGTGCCGGAACCTGATTCCAGAAAGGGGTTATTATGAGATTCAAGAGGGTGATCATCATGGCAGCAGTGCTGCTCTTGTTCCTTCCCGTGTGGAGTGCTGCCCAGCGGCCCCTGCGGGTTGCGGTCCTCCCCTTCACCGTCCACAGCGCCGAGGACCTCTCTTATCTCAGGGACGGGATCTGGGACATCATCTCCACCCGGATCATCGTCGAGGGTGCAGTAGAGGTGGTGGAAAAACCCCTCGTGGAGCGTTTCCTTCCGGACCTGCGGGGCGGCGACACCACCGACCAAGGGGCCCGCTGGCTGGGTGCCAGGGTGGGGGCCGACTATGTGGTCTACGGCAGCATCACCAAGGCGGGCGAGTACATCAGCCTCGACGCCAAGATAGTCCACGTCCCCGGCACGCGCCCCACGACCAGCTCCTTCGCCCAGCACAAGGGGATGGATGAGGTCATGACCAAGGTGGGCACCTTCGCCCAGGACATCGGCAACCGCATCTCGGGGCGCGCGACCTCCTATGAGCGGGCGGGTCCGGGGCAGATGCGCCAGTATCTGATGTTTCAGTCATTGGGCTTCACAAAATTACAAGCCTTCCCCCAGCGGGTCTTAAAGGGGGTCGATGCCGGCGATGTGGACGGCGACGGCAAGAACGAGATCGTCGTCATGGACCGCTCCCAGATCTGGCTCTACCGGGACGAGGGCAAGGATCTCAAGCTCGTGGACGAGTTCAAGACGTCGACCGGCAACAACTTCCTCACCCTGGATGTGGTCGATATCGATGGGGACAAGCGGGCGGAGATCTGCGTCACCAACGTCAACGAGGGCACCCTCCTGTCCTTCATCCTCGCCTACGAGGACGGCGCCTTTCGCTACCTCGCCAAGGGGCTTAACTGGTACCTGCGGTCCGCGAGGATCCCCGACCAGGGGGTGGTCCTCCTGGCCCAGCGGATGGGGGGCACAACGGACTATGAGGGGGCCTTTCGCCTGGTCAAAATCAAGGGCAAGAAGGTCAAGATAGGCAAGAAGATCAAACAGGGCAAACGAGGCCGGCTCCCCAAGGAAGCCGAGTGGATCTTCGCCTTTACCTCAGGCAAATTCACCTCCCCGGAGACCCAGGAGTTCCTGGTGATGGTGGAGTACGGCGGCAAGGGCAAGGTCAGGATGCTGGATGAAGGGGGCGTCCTGCAGTGGAAGTCAAGCGATGACCTGGGCGGCTCCGACAACTACATCGACCGCCCAGGCGTTTACTCCGATGGGAAGGGCTTCGCCTCTAAAGCCGCCCGCCGCATCTATCTCCCCCCCCGGATGGTCGTCAAGGACCTGGACGGCGACGGGATCGACGAACTGATTGTCGTGATCAACAAGTTCACCACGGGCGAGCACATTGAGCGGGTCAGGGTCTATAGCAAGGGCTATGTCACCGGTCTCACCTGGGACGGGATGTCCCTGGCCAATGTCTGGCGCACCCAGGACATCTCAGGCTATGTGGCCGACTTTCAGCTCAAAGACGTGGACAACGACGGCCGGGACGAGCTGGTGGCCGTCTCGGTCTCCTCCCACTTCCTGAAGAAGGAGGCCAAGAGTCACCTCACGGTCTATGAGCTGTATGAGTAACAGCGCAAGGATTCAGAGGGTCAAGGCATCAAGGATTCCAGCGATTCCCGGACCTAATCATAGCATACTGCTTATTATGTAAGAAAAAAGCTGATAAAAACGGGAAAAGTTGCTTTTTGCCAAAATAACAAGAGGATAAGGGCCTGAACAAGCCACAGAAGGTCTCAGGGGAGGAAGGTTTTTGAGCCCTGCATCTTTGCAAAAAAATACTTGACAGCCAAAGGGGGTAATGGTATGCATGTTCATACCATTACCCCCTTTGGGGTGTATGCGGTGTATAGTAAGGGTATAGTGAGTAAGGGTGATAGTAATGGTGATGAGGTGGTAGTAGCTCGTGTAGTAGTAGCGAGTAGAATAGTAACTAATATGAGAGAGGGGGGGTGATACGCGCAGCGGAAGAGGCAAGGAAAGGAGGTGAGCGGAGCGGGCTAGGAGCCTCGCAGAGACTAGTAATGTAACGTTTTGTAGTTAGCGACTTTTTGTAGCATTGTCGTGTTTGTGTTGGATTTGAATTGGATAGGTGTTGTACGGATTTAAAGGCTGTATGGATTTAATGTGGCAGATTAATGTCACAAAAGCTACTAAGGAGGTAGATGCTGATGAAAAAGGCATTACTAATAGTATTGACGCTTGGGTTGGTCGTGGCGCTGGCCACTCCGGCCCTGGCTGTCAGTTGGGTTGCAAAGGGCGCCATTGCCATCAAGGGCGCCTACTATAAGAACATCGATATGAGAGACCCCATTATGCTTACGCCCGCGCCGCTTGGTATTGGCGGGACTCCTGGTCGTGGGGTGATATACGGCATTGGTAATGCTGACCCTGCATGGAACAGGCAGAGTGCCTGGGTCCAGATGCGGACCGTGCTCGTTGTCACCGCCCTGGCCAGCAGGAACCTCTACGGTACCCTGCTGTTCGAGATCGACTCCATGCGATGGGGTACTGGGGAAGGTAGTAACATACCCTGGGCCGGTATTACAGGGGTTGATGCTGGTGTATGGAATGCCGACGCGATTGCCGTAGAGGTGAAAGGCGCCTTTATCAACTTCAAGGTCCCCCAGATTCCTGTCACGCTCAGGGTCGGTGTCCAGCCCTTTCTGAAACGTTCGCACATCTTCATGCTCCTGGATGCCGCCGGCATAGACGCCAATGTCGCGTTCGATGTCGGCCCCGTCAAGGTGAACATCAACCCGTTTTGGGCCAGGATGCTGGAAGGCCTCGACCACACGCAGGCTGATGATCAGGACTTCTATGGTATTGATCTGACCGTCAGCGGCGGTGGTATCGCGGGCGGGCTGCTCTTCGCCTATCAGGCCGGCAGGCAGTTATATGACGGTGTTCCTCCTATCCTTGAGGGTGACTCGATGCAGTGGTGGATCGGTCCCCATATCGATGCCAATATCGGCGGGCTTGCCGCCCAGCTCGATTTAATCTTCAACCTTGGCCAGGAGGACTATCAGCTCCCAGCAGCTGTTGATAGAGATCACGATGGCTGGATCCTCAGGGGTGAGGCCTCCTATACGATGAACAAGCTCAGATTCGGCATCGGCGGGTTGTACGGCACCGGTGATGACCCGACCACTCCTAATACTGACGAGGGATATAGGGTTCCCGCGGGTAGTGAGAATGCCTTTCACAACAAGGATTTCCTCATCCTGACTGGTGACTGGGGACTCACGTGCCCCTATGGCTTGAACAACGTCGGCGGCCTCTTCAGGCCGAGGTCGGATGTTGGAGGCGGTGTGTGGTATGTAAGGGCCTTTGCCGATTACCAGGTCTTGAACTGGCTCAAGCTGATGTTCAACGCCGGTTATATCGGTGACACCGTTGACAATGGTGATATATTCGGCACGGATGCGGATGACGATGACGGCATCGGGTGGGAGCTCGATTTTGGCGTAGAGATCAACATCTACAAGGAGCTGGCCCTGAACTCGGCCTTCGGTTACCTCATTGCAGGGAAGGCCTTGGCGAGCCATGGTCCTGGCGACAGGCTGCAGGATCCGTGGATGTGGGCCACCACCCTCACCTATACGTTCTAGTTAAGTGTTGCACCTGAGTTGAACCGTGTTGGGGGAAGGGCTTAACACCCCTTCCCCCTTTTGTATTTACTTACAGCAGGGGGGGGCACCCATAAGAACAAGACAAGGCCGTTAGTGAAACACTCACTCCTCCTAAAGATTGTGGCTGCAAGGTGAGAAGGAGGGTTCCCCAAGCCTGTTATACGATAGTCCGTGAGAGCACGTATCAGGCACAGAAGCGGTTGGATTGATAGCGTTGTTGCGGAGTTTATGTGGAACAGATCAGTGCAAAAAATCGTATGGAGAAAAGGAGGTAGGTGCTGATGAAAAGGGCACTACTGATAATGCTGACGCTTGGATTGGCCGTGGCTGTGGCCTCCCCTGCCATGGCCGTCGATTGGTCCGCGCGGGGTTTTATGAATATCAAGGCCGCATACTATAAGAACGTAGATCTGAGATCTCCCATTAACCTGGGAGGCCCTCCGGGTACAAATAGCCTTGGCTTAGGCGCTGGTTCTCTAGACCCGGCATGGAACAGGCAGAGTGCCTGGGTCCAGATGCGGACCGTGCTCTATATCACCGCCCGGGCCAATGAAAACCTCTACGGGACGGTGGGGTTCGAGATCGATTCCTATCGCTGGGGTACGGGTGAAGGCACTACGTTTAGTGGAGGCGCTGGTCGGGATGTTGGTCAGTGGAATGCCGATGCAGTTGCCGTGGAGGTAAAAAACGCCTTTATCGACTTCAAGGCCCCCTTTGTCCCGGTGTGGTTGCGGGCCGGTATCCAGACCATTCTCGTGCGGCCGTGGGTCTTTTTATACATGGATGGCGCGGGGATCAGCGCTCGGATCGTCTTCGATATCGACCCCGTTACGGTGAGCATCAACCCGTTCTGGGGCAGGATATTGGAAAACCTCGACCACACAGCTGCCGACGATCAGGACCTCTATGGTGTCGATGTGAATGTCGGGGTCGGTGGTATCACCGGCGGGTTGTTCTTCGCCTATCAGGCCCAGAGGCAATTGTATGACGGCCCTGCGACTGAGGGTGACTCGAAGCAGTGGTGGCTCGGTCCCCACCTCGATGCCCGGTTCGGCCCGTTTGCCGCTAACTTCGACTTTGTCTACAACGGCGGCGTAGAGGACTTTCAGGACGGTACGGCTGATATAGACCACGAGGGCTGGGTCCTCAGGGGTGTGGCTTCCTACACGTTGAACAAGTTCAAGTTCGGCATCGGTGGGCTGTACGGGACCGGTGATGACATTGATACTAATGATATCGAGGATTATAGGGTCCCCTTCCAGACTCAGGGGGCGGCCACCAATCAAGATCTCCTCATCGTGATGGGTGACTGGGGACTCTGCTGTCCTCAGGGCACCAACAACGTCAGCGGCTTCTACAAGCCGTTGTCGAACACGGGTGCGGGTGTCTGGTATGTGAGGGTCTTTGCCGATTACCAGGTCCTCAGCTGGCTCAAGCTGATGGCCAACGTCGGGTATATCGGCGACACCACGACCGGTACCTTTGATCCTCGTGTCCCTGGTCTTCCCGCCGATACCTTCGGCACGGATTGGGATGACGATGATAGCATCGGGTGGGAGTTCGATGTGGGCTTCCAGCTCAAGGTTTACAAGAATCTCGACTTGAGTTCGGTCTTCGGTTACCTCATCGGAGGCAAGGCGCTGGTAAGCATGGCAGATGGTGACCGGGCGCAAGATCCGTGGATGTGGGTTACCACCCTCTCCTATGCTTTCTAAGTAAGCTAAGCGCACCTGCATTGACCTGTGATGGGGGGAAGGGATCATCCCTTCCCCCTTTTTTATCAGTGAAATTTCCCATGGCGGCAGTGCCTCCCACAAATCCCACCTTGGCGGGAAAAATCAACTTTCTTTCCCTCTCCCCCCAACAATTGGGGGGAGAGGGCTAGTCCCGCTCCGCTTTGCATAAATCAGAGAATATGGCCCCGCTCCACAGTACAGAACAAGCCGAAGGTGCCCCTTTGGGCAGAATGCGGGGTCCCGCAAGCGGGAGATGTGTCGCATAGCGACACGGGGGTACTTGGCCGATATTTTACTCACCCCTCACCTCTATCCTCTCCCCTCAAGGGGAGAGGAAGAGAAAATAGTAGAGGCTTGTTTTCTAAGTAATATAAGAAACAGGCTGCCCCCGGTTGACACATTGGGGGATTTAATTGATAATAAAAAGAGGCAGTTCACCCCCCTTACGACAGGAATGGGGAAGGATTTGACCATAAGGCTAACAGACTACGCGAAAAAGGGGTACGGATGAAGGTTAGAGGAAGGGTCTGGCGATTCGGCGACGATGTGGATACCGATGCCATCATCCCGGCGAGATACTTGAACACCTCGGATCCCCAGGAGCTGGCCCAACACTGCATGGAGGATGCCGATGCCGCCTTTGCCGAGGGGCTCCAGCCGGGTGCAATCATTGTGGCCGGGAAGAACTTCGGCTGCGGGTCCTCCCGGGAGCACGCCCCCCTCGCCATCAAGGCAGCGGGGGTATCCTGCGTGATCGCCGCGGGGTTTGCCCGGATATTCTACCGCAACGCCTTCAATATCGGTCTGCCGATCCTGGAGTCCCCGGAGGCGGCGCAGGGGAGCCGGCAGGGTGATGAGCTGGAGGTGGATCTGGCGACGGGTGCAATCCGCAATCTGACCCAGGACAGGACCTTTACCGCGCATCCCATCCCCCCCTTTATGCAGGAGCTGATCAAGGATGGGGGGCTGATGGGGCATGTCGCCAAGAGGCTCAAGGGGAAGGCGTGAAGAGAGAGCGGCACTACCGGAGCTGGCTGGCAAAAGACGGGCTGGTCCCTTTTCGCGCCGCGGTGCAGGAGACCGACCTCTACATCCTCGCCCCCACCCGGTTGGAGCACGAGGCCCACGAGGCAATCATTACGTTTCGCCACCAGATAGAGGAATATATAAAGGGGAACCCCTCCTTTCAGACAAGCCTCGCCCCCCTCCCTGCGGACCCGCGGGCGCCGCGGATCGTAAAAGCAATGCTGGCCGCCTCCCAGAAGACCGGCGTGGGGCCCATGGCCGGGGTGGCTGGCGCGATGGCGGAGTTCGTGGGCACGGCGCTCCTTACCTGTACCCCCGAGGTGGTGGTGGAAAACGGCGGTGATATCTTCATGCAGATCAGTAGCGAGAGAAAGATCGGCGTCTTTGCCGGCGAATCACCCCTCACTATGCGGGTGGGGATACGCGTCCCGCCTGAGCGGACCCCGGTGGGGATCTGCACCTCCTCGGGCACGGTGGGGCACTCTACGAGCTTCGGCAGGGCGGATGCCGTCTGCGTCATCTCCCCCTCGGCGGCCCTGGCCGATGCAGCGGCCACCGCCCTGGGAAACCGGGTGCGGGGGAAAGAGGATATCGAACAGGTCTTGGAACAGGGTCAAACAATCTCCGGGGTGGAGGGTATAGTGATCATCGTGGGTGATACTATGGGTGCGTGGGGGGAGTATGAACTCGTAAAATTATAAACGTGCTGTGTAACAGAGAGGGCTTTTTGCATTGATTTAGTGATATATAAAGGGTTCAAGGGGTCGAGGATTCGAGGGTCCGAGTGAAATACTAAAAAGCAAGGATTCGAGAGTTCGAGGATTACAGTGGTCAAGTGAAATGCTCAAGAGCTATAAAGACTTAAAAGTTTGGCAGAAGGCGTATCAGCTTTGCATCACGATCTATAAGATTACGAAACATTTTCCTCAGGACGAGAGATATGGATTGACATCACAGATCAGGAGGGCTGCCGTATCAGTTCCATCGAACATAGCAGAGGGGTATGGCAGGAAGACAACCCCGGAGTATATACAATCATTATATATAGCGTATGGTTCACATTGCGAGTTGGAGACCCAGATCATGTTATCAAAGGATTTAGGCTATATTAAACCGGATGATTTCAGGGCTCTTCAGAAAGACATAGAGGAGGTTGAGAGGATGCTCAAGGCGCTCATCAAATCTCTGCAGAACAAACACTCGAACCCTCCCGCTTTGCGTGATCCCGCATTCTATAAAATCTAAATTAAGGAGCGGGATTGAATCCTCTGAACCAATGTTCGCGGCAAAGATAATTAGGATGCACCATGCGTGTTAAAATAATCTGAAGCTACAAGGAGCCGTCTTTCATGTACTCTCAGAAGATAGTCCTGCGTTTCACCACAAAGACCTGGGATAAGCCCATTGTCTACCGCCTGTCCAAGGATTATGACCTCGTCTTCAACATCCTCAAGGCGAACGTCTTTCCCAAACAGGAAAGTATCATGGTCCTTGAGCTCAGCGGCACCGAGGAAAACTACCACCGGGGGATCGAGTACCTCATGGGCAAGGGGATTGTCGTCGAGCCCATCGAACACGACATCGAGCGGGATGACAATGCCTGTATCCACTGCGGGGCCTGCACCGCCGTGTGCCCCACGAGGGCCCTTGCCATCAAGAGGGAGACCATGGAGGTGCTCTTCTCCACCGAGCTGTGCGTGGGGTGTGAGCTTTGTATCAAGGCCTGTCCCCTCCGTGCCATGAAGGCCAGCTTTTAGGCCGCTGTTCTCACATGCGCTCCCCAGCATATTCACCGGCAAATTCAAAGCCAAAAAAGGTCGCCGTCGCCATGAGCGGGGGGGTGGACAGCTCCGTGGCCGCCGCCCTGCTGCAAGAGGAAGGGTATGCGGTCATCGGTCTCTGGATGCATGTCCTGGGGGAAGGCCCCCCTGAAGAAGCCCCGTCCTTTCGCGATGCCCTGAGCTCGGCCCAGACCCTGGGGATCCCCCTCTTCCCCGTCGACCTCCGCGCCACCTTTCAGGCGGAGGTCATCGACTACTTCCTCCGCGAGTATCGCTCCGGCAGGACCCCCAACCCCTGCGCCCTGTGCAACCCCCGGGTCAAATTCGGCGCCTTGATGGAACGGGGCGCGGCATTGGGGGCTGAGCGCTTCGCCACGGGTCACTACGCCCGCGTCGAGTGGGATTCCGAAGGGGAGCGGTTTGTGCTGCTCAGGGGTGTTGACACAAAGAAGGACCAGTCCTATTTCCTCTGGGGATTAGCACAGGGGCAGCTTGCCCGATGCCTCTTCCCCACCGGGGGGTTGACCAAAAAGAAGGTGCGCGAACAGGCACGGAAGCGGGGGCTGGCTCTGAGCGAGCGGGAAGAGAGCCAGGAGATATGCTTCATCCCCCACGGAGACTATCGGGATTTCTTGCGATCGAGACGGATGGGGGAGTTCGCTGTGGGGGGGGAGATCGTAGACACAGAAGGGCGGCCCCTGGGGAGGCATGAAGGGATCTTCGCCTTTACCATCGGGCAGCGACAGGGGATCGGGATTCCGGCACGCCGGCCCTACTACGTCCTGATGATAGATCCCCCCACCAATCACGTGGTGGTGGGGCACAAGGAAGATCTTATGGGGGATACGCTGGTGGCGCAGGGGATGCACTGGGTCTCCATTGTCCCTCCAAAAAAAGAATTCAGGGCCCTCGGTAAGATCCGCTACCGTCATGCCGGGGGGGGGTGCCTTGTGACGCCCCGAGGCGAGACAGAGGTCGTTGTCCGCTTCGATGAGCCGCAAGAGGCCATCACCCCCGGGCAGGCCCTGGTCCTGTACCAGGCAGATCGCGTGCTGGGGGGGGGATGGATAGAGGAAGCCTTCGATGAGTAAGGGCACGCTTGCCATCGTGACCCTCGGGTGCAAGGTCAACCAGTTCGAGGGCGAGGCCATAGCCGAGGCCATGGAGGGGGAGAGCTGGGAACTGGTCCCCTTTGGCCCGAGTGTCGACTGTACCATCATCAACACCTGTGTGGTCACCGCCCGGGCCGAGGCCGACTCCAGGCGCTGGATCCGCCGGGCCAGGAGGGCGAATCCGAACGGGCTTCTGCTGGTGGTGGGCTGTTTCCCGCAGGTCGACCCCCAGGGGGTGCTCTCCCTCGGCCCCGATGGTGTGGTCGGGAACCAGGAGAAGGAGAGCATGCCTGCGATCATTGAGGAGATGCGCCACGGGGCGAGGCCGGTGATCAAGCCGGTGATCAAGATAGGAGATATCGAACGGGTTGAGACCCCGCCCGCATTACAGACCACCCGGTTCCGTTACCACACCCGGGCCTTGGTGAAGATCCAGGACGGGTGCGATGCCCGGTGCAGCTACTGCATCGTCCCCCTGGCCAGGGGCAGGAGCCGCAGTGTCCCCCCCGCTCAGATTCTCGCCTCCCTCAAGGGCTTGCGGGCGGCGGGATATCAAGAGGCCGTCCTCACCGGGATTCATCTGGGGACCTATGGTCTGGACCTCGAACCCCAGACCACGCTTTTTGAGCTCCTTGAACGGATCGAAGCGGGGCAGACCCCCGCGCGCATTCGCCTCAGCTCCCTGGAGCCCCAGGAGGCGACCCCGGAACTGGTCGCCTTCATCGCCTCCTCCCACAAGATCTGCCCCCACCTCCACCTCCCCTTGCAGAGTGGCGCGGACGAGATCCTGCGGCGCATGGGCCGCCCCTATACGGGTGCCTTCTTCCGCGACCTGGTGCTCGGCATCTCCCACAAGATGCCCCATGCGGCCATCGGCGTCGATGTGATGGTGGGTTTCCCCGGGGAGGATGAGCGGGCCTTTGGACAAACCCGTGACCTGCTCCAGGGGCTCCCCGTCAGCTACCTCCACTGCTTCCCCTTCTCCCCCCGTCCGGGGACCCCGGCCGGGGGGATGCCCGGCCAGGTAGCGGAACACTCAAAGAAAGAGCGGGTGCGGATCCTGCGCCATCTGAGCGGGGAAAAGAGGCGGGCCTTCTATTCCCGCTATATCGATGAAGCCCTCACCCTCTTGATCGAACACCGTCGAGAGAAAGGGATGCTGCGGGGCATTTCAAGGAACTATATCTTTTGCCTGTTGGAGGGTGGGGATGAGCTGATGGGCCGTGAGGTGGAAGGGATACTCCTCGCAGTGCAGGGGGAGCGGGGGATGGGCAAAGTACGAGGGTTCGAGGGTTCAAGGATGCAAGGATTCGAGTGAAAACCTTCGGATATTTAATGTTTCCTTGAACCCTGGAATCTGCCGCCAGTGGCGGCATCCCGCCTTCCATAAATCTATAAAAGAGCGGAGCGGGATTGAACCCTTTATTATTACGATATCATAAATCCGATGCCCAGCAGGAGCGGGGTCGCCAGGGTGTAGAGCACGTTCTTGCCCAGATAGGGGACCAGCTGGTCGATCCGGTCGGCGTTTTTGATCACTCCTTTGACCGTAATCAGTGCCAAGGGGAGGGTGATGAGAGAGATGAGTGCCCAGGCGGGGAATGAGCCGATGATCCACGCAGCCACGACCCAAAGGAATGCCCCCAGGGCCAAGGCGGCATAGAGCCGGGCGCTTGGACCCCGCCCGAAGATGATCGGGATGTGGCGTCTGTTGACCGCGGCATCGGCCTCCACATCGGGGAATTGGTTGAGCAGAAGGAGGTTGCTCACCAAGAGGCCGGGGATCACAGAGGCAAGCAGGGCAATACCATCATACCTGCCGGTCAAAACAAAGTGGGTCCCCATGACCATGAGGGGGCCAAACCCCAGGCCCGGTGCCAGGAGACAGAGGACGGGGTGTTTGGTGACCCACGGGGTATAGGCGACCACGATGATGATGCCGAGCAGACCGAGGGGGAAGATGCCCCACCCCCGCACCGCCATAAAGAAGATGCCGATCGCCGTTGTCAGGCCGAGGGCGGCGAGGCCGAGCATGAGGGCGTTTCTGGGGGTCATCAACCCCCGGGGGAGGATGCCGCTCCCCCCGCTGAAGGGGGTCTGCTGGGTCTTGAGGTCCAGGCCACTGACATAATCAAAGTAGTCGTTGAGCACATTGGTGGCTATATGGGCGCAGAGGGCCCCCACGAAGGCGAGGATGACGTAGCCCCACGGCAGGGCCCCTAATCCACCTTGCACCCAGGCCGCCGTGCCCACGCCGATAGAGAAACAGACCGGGGTCAGCAAGAGAAACTGCGGCCGCGTCTCGCGAAAATAGATACCGACACCCATGATAGCTCCCTCCTTGTTGTCTTATGCTAGGAGTAAAAACCTTGGCTAAACCGAAGGTGACCTTTTGGTCAGAGCCACCTCCGGCGCCCTTAAGCGAAGACGTTGGTTCGTTAGTAACAGGGTTTAATCCCGCCCTTGGCGGGATAGTGTACTTATACTATGCACGTGCAGGAGTAACGCATTTAGTCCTAAAAGTCAATGCCGATTTTATTTGACCATGGGGAACATTTTACAGGGGTGACGGTATATAAACCCTCTCCCGCCCCCGCCAAAAAGACGGCGGGATCTTCGACAGGGGAGAGAAGAGAGAAATGATTATTTTCTGAGTAATTTTCTATGGCGGCAGCGCCTCCCAAGAACGATAAGAATCTCTTCTTTTTCCCTCTCCCCCCAAAAATTGGGGGGAGAGGATCAGGGTGAGGGGGTACCTGGCCGATATTTTACTATATCACCCCTCACCTTTATCCTCTCCCCTCAAGGGGAGAGGAAGTAGTGGGAACTTTTTTCTGAGCTCGAAATTCTCTAGTAGTGATAGATGACCAGCGATTAAAAAAAGGCCCTCTCGCCGGAGAGGACCTTGTTAGGAAAGGTCTTAGGCGCGGGCGGGGTCTCCCCCTGTCTCCTGTATGACGGGGGGTTCGGTCCGAAAGGCGATCCGCCCCTTCTTTAACTCTGCGATCACCCTGCTGCCATCCGGCACCGTGCCCTCCACGATCTGTTTGGCCAGGGGGGTCTCCACATCACGCTGGATGACCCGCTTGAGGGGGCGTGCCCCATAGACCGGGTCGTAGCCCGCCTTGGCGATATATTCCGCGGCCTCCGTGCTCAGCTCCAAGGTGATGCCCCGTTCCGCGAGGCGGGCCTGGAGGTGAGCGGCCTGGATACCGACGATGGCCACGAGCTGTTCCTCGGTGAGGGAGCGGAAGACCACGGTCTCATCCACCCGGTTGAGGAACTCGGGGCGGAAGTGCTGGCGCATGGCCGCGAGGACCTCCTCCTTCATCCGCTGATAGCTCTCTTCATCGGTCCCGCGAAACTCGAGGATGTAGTTGCTCCCGATATTGGAGGTCATGATGATGACCGTGTTCTTGAAGTCCACGGTCCTGCCGTGGGAGTCGGTGAGCCTGCCGTCATCGAGGATCTGCAGCAGGATGTTGAACACGTCATGGTGGGCCTTCTCGATCTCGTCGAAGAGGATCACGGCGTAGGGCTTTCTGCGCACCGCCTCGGTGAGCTGTCCCCCCTCTTCATACCCCACGTACCCCGGGGGCGCGCCGATGAGTCTGGCCACGGTGTGCTTCTCCATGTATTCGGACATGTCGATGCGGACCATGTTGCTCTCATCGTCGAACAGGGCCTCGGCCAGGGCGCGGGCCAGTTCGGTCTTGCCCACCCCCGTAGGACCCAGGAAGATAAAACTCCCGATAGGGCGGTTGGGGTCCTTGATGCCCGAACGGGCCCTGAGCACGGCGTCGGCCACGGCCTGCACCGCCTCATCCTGCCCCACCACCCGGCGGTGCAGCTCGTCCCCGAGGCGCAGGAGCTTTTCCTTTTCACCCTCCAGGAGCCTGGTCACGGGCACCCCGGTCCAGCGGCTCACCACGAGGGCGATATCCTCCTCATCCACCTCCTCCTTCAAGAGTACGTTACCCCCCTCCTTGGCGTGGAGCTGCTCCTCGTCTGCCTTTAACTGTTGCTCCAACTCAATCAGTTTGCCGTACTTGAGCTCGGCGGCCCGGTTCAGGTCGTAATCCCGCTCCGCCTGCTCGATCTGGATCCGGGCCTCCTCGATCTCTCGTTTTAAGGCCCGCACCTGGGCGATGGCCTCCTTCTCCGTCTCCCATTGGGCCCGGAGGGCGTCTGCCTGGGCCTTGAGGTCGGCCAGTTCCTTTTCCAGCCGCTTGAGTCGCTCCTTGGAGGCGGCGTCTTTTTCCTTTTTGAGGGCCTCGCGCTCTATCTCCAGCTGCATCACGCGGCGAGTGATCTCATCCAGCTGCGACGGCATGCTGTCGATCTCCGTGCGGATCTTCGCGGCGGCCTCATCGACCAGGTCGATGGCCTTGTCGGGCAGGAACCGATCGGAGATGTACCGGTGGCTCAGGATTGCCGCCGCCACGAGGGCGGAGTCCTTGATCCTGGCCCCGTGGTGGACCTCGTACCGCTCCTTGAGCCCCCGCAGGATGGAGACGGTCTCCTCCACCGACGGCTCATCCACCAGCACGGGCTGAAACCGCCGTTCCAAGGCGGCGTCCTTTTCGATGTGCTTGCGGTACTCATCCAGGGTGGTGGCGCCCACGCAGTGCAGCTCCCCCCGGGCGAGCATGGGTTTGAGCAGATTGCTGGCATCCACGGCCCCTTCGGCAGCACCGGCACCGACCACGGTGTGGAGCTCGTCGATAAAGAGGATGATCTCACCCTCCGATTCCTCGACCTCCTTGAGGACCGCCTTGAGGCGTTCCTCGAACTCCCCCCGGTACTTGGCACCGGCAATAAGGGCCCCCATGTCGAGTGCCACGATCCGCTTTTCCTTCAGCCCCTCGGGGACATCCCCCCGCACGATCCGCTGGGCGAGTCCCTCGACGATGGCGGTCTTGCCCACCCCCGGCTCGCCGATGAGGACGGGGTTGTTTTTGGTCCTGCGGGAGAGGATCTGTATCACCCGCCTGATCTCCTCGTCTCTCCCGATGACCGGGTCCAGTTTCCCCTCGCGGGAGAGCTGGGTGAGGTCCCTGCCGTAGCGTTCCAGGGACTGGTAGGTGTCCTCGGGGTTCTGGCTGGTCACCCGCTGGTTTCCCCGGATTCCCTGAAGGGCCTTCATCAACCCGTCCCTGGTGACGCCGGCCTCCTTCAGGATGCGGCCGCAGGCCCCATCCGCATCCGCCATGGCCAGCAGGAGGTGCTCCACGCTCGTGTAGTCGTCTTTGAATTGTTTGGCCTCCTCCTCGGCAGCGGCCAGGATGCGGTTCATGCGCTGGGAGATATAGACCTGCCCGCTCCCATCGCCGGAGACCCGGGGGATGGTCTTGAGAAGCTCCTCGGCCTTTCCCCGCACCGCCTGGGGAGGAATATTCATCCCCTCCAAGAGCGGGGGGATCAGACCGTCGGTCTGATTCAGGAGGGCCACGAGCAAGTGCTCAGGCTCTATCTGCTGGTGATTGTGTTGAGCCGCTATGGACTGGGCACCTGCCAGGGCCTCCTGGGCCTTTTGGGTGAACCGCTCTATGTTCATAACATTTTCCTACCTGAAGTTATTGTCCCTTTGATTTGAAAGGGTTCAAGGGGTATAGGATTCAAGGGTTCGAGTGAAAAGATAAAGGCTGTTACTTGAACCCTGGAATCCTTGTATCCTGCCGCCTGCGGCATCCCGCAGTCCATAAAATCTGAATAAGTCCCGCCCTACTTTTTATAACGGTCTGAATGGCGGGATGTCGCAAAGCGACAGAGCGGGATTGAATCCTTGAATCCTACCGCCTGCGGTATCCCGCTTCCATAGATCTTATATTGCGGTGCGGGATAGACCCCTCAAGTCCCGCCCTTGGCGGGACAGGCTATTTCTTCTCCTCAAACTCGGCGTCGATCACGTCATCTGCCTGGTCGCCGGCTTCTGTGCCCGGGGCAGCACCTGGGGCTCCTTCCTGCGCGCCAGCGGCCCCGCCGGTCTGGCCGGCATGGGCGGCCTGTTGATAGGCAGCCGTGCTCAGGGCGTGGGCGGCCTGCTGGAGGTCGCTGGTAAGACCCTTGAGCTTGCTCACATCGGCATTGTCCTTGACGGCCTGACGGATGTCTGCGATGAGCTGCTCACAGCGGGCCTTCTCGTTGGCAGGCACCTTGTCGCCCAGTTCCTGTAGTTGGCGCTCCACCTGGTAGGCGAGGCCGTCCGCCTGGTTGCGCGCCTCCACCTCCTCGCGGCGGGTCTTATCGTCGGCCGAATGGGCCTCGGCGTCCTTGACCATCTTGTCGATATCTGCTTTTTCAAGGCTCGTGGAGCCCGATATGGTGATCTGCTGTTCCTTGCCCGTGGCCTTGTCCTTGGCGTTCACGTTGAGGATCCCGTTGGCGTCGATGTCGAAGGTCACCTCGACCTGGGGCACGCCCCGCGGTGCCGGGGGCATCCCTTCGAGCCGGAAGTTCCCCAGGGTCCGGTTGTCCCCTGCCATCTCCCGCTCGCCCTGCAGCACGTGGATGTCCACGGCCGTCTGGCTGTCCTCGGCAGTGCTGAAGATCTCGCTCTTTTTTATCGGAATAGTAGAGTTGCGCTCGATGAGCTTGGTCAGCACCCCGCCCAGGGTCTCCACACCGAGGGAGAGGGGGGTTACGTCGAGGAGGAGCACATCCTTCACCTCACCGGCCATAATGCCGGCCTGGATGGCGGCACCTGCAGCCACCACCTCATCGGGATTCACGCTCTGGTTGGGCTCCTTGCCGCCGGTGAGCTTCTTGACCAGCTTCTGTACCGCAGGGATCCGGGTGGAGCCGCCCACCAGGATCACCTCATCGATGTCGCCGGCCTTCAGCTTGGCGTCGCCCAGGGCCTGCTTTACCGGCCCTTCCAGCCGTTGGATAAGTTCATGGACCAGCTCTTCGAGCTTGGCCCTGGTGAGCTTCATATTGAGGTGCTTGGGGCCGCTGGCATCTGCCGTGACAAAGGGGAGATTGATGTCGGTCTCCACGGTGCTCGAAAGCTCGCACTTGGCCTTCTCAGCCGCCTCGTAGAGGCGCTGCAGGGCCTGCTGGTCTTTTCTCAGGTCTATGCCGTAGTCCTTCTTGAACTCGTCCGCCATCCAGTCGACCACCCGTTTGTCGAGGTCGTCGCCGCCCAGATGGGTGTCGCCGCTCGTGGAGCGGACCTCCACCACACCTTCGCCCACCTCCAGGATGGAGACGTCGAAGGTACCGCCGCCGAAGTCGAAGACCAAGATCTTCTCGTCCTTCTTCTTGTCCAGCCCATAGGCCAGGGACGCGGCAGTCGGCTCGTTGATGATACGCAATACATTGAGACCGGCGATGGTCCCGGCGTCCTTGGTGGCCTGGCGCTGGGCGTCGTTGAAGTAGGCCGGAACCGTAATGACCACGTCCTTGATCTTTTCCCCCAGATACTTGGAGGCGTCATCCACCAGCTTGCGCAGCACCTGTGCGGATATCTCCTCAGGGGCGTACTGCTTGCCCCCCACATCGAAACGCACGGCATCGTCCTTGCCTGAGGTTACTTTATAGGGGACGATCTTGATCTCTTCCCCGACCTCGTTGAATTTGCGCCCGATAAAGCGCTTGGTGGAAAAGACGGTGTTGGTCGGATTCAGGACCGCCTGCCGCTTCGCGATCTGCCCTACGAGGCGCTCATTATCCTTGGTAAAGGCCACCACCGACGGGGTGGTCCTGGCACCCTCGGCATTGACGATGACCGTGGGCTTGCCGCCCTCCATCACCGCAATGGCGGAATTGGTGGTTCCTAAATCGATACCTATAGCCTTGCCCATATCTCATACCTCCTGTCTTTTTCTGTAATAAAAAGCAACTGTTGTAAACTTAAGCATCATATACCCCTTTTCAAGCGGTTTTCAGTAACTTAAATGTGTTTTTGGCGCAAGATCATAAACAATATTTGACACTATGGACAATAAAAAGGCCCCTTAGGGGGGGTGGGGAGGAATATGGGTTAAGAGGGTTGGTAGAATAAAGAGGCTGCTATCTAAATGTCATATTTCAAGACCTGACCCCAAATTCCCTAGGTTGTTTTCCCTGAGAAATGCCTCTGGCGTATTAAAAGCAGTAAGGAAAAGAGGGGTGCCAGCAAAGGAAAGAGGAGACACCGGGCCAATAGTCATAAAGGAATATTGCCGGGAAGCTATATCAAAAGCGCTGTGAGGGTCACGAAATGATTGATAAAGTTTAAGAGCATTAGGGTCTCCTCCAATGATTTCTTTTAGAGACATAAACTCAGTTCCTAAAGCCAAACCAAATCCAAAGAAGAAGATCCTCAGTTGACCAATAATCTCTCTATGCAAACTTGACAAGGTTTGGCTAATAAACATCCATCCAAGCCCATATTTTCTTGTAGTTCTTACTGCGTCCAGAAGCGACATTCTTACACTTTCCTGTTTTTCATTTTCAAATTTTTCTCTCGGGGCTAATCTATGAGCTTCGTCTAAGATAACAAGGGTATTCAAAAATTTATTCTTTCGGAAGGCATCTTCAGCTGAATAAGTTAGTCCGTTCAATAATCTTTTTATAACCAATGCCTGGATAGTATCATTCCAAAAAAGTCCTGTTGCCATTTCCCTGGATAAATCTATAACCACAACAGGACGACGAGTTATGTCAAGGTCAAAAGTTTGTTGTATAAGACTATCGACACTAATAGCACCCCTTCGGTTCCTTCTGAATAATTCAGTTATCGGACCCCAATAGTCATTGAAGAATTCGTCTTGATTTGCTTCTTGATAAACTGTGTTAAATCTATCGCGAGATTGCTGAGTTCTATAAAATTGCATCTGAACATTCCCATCACCAAGAATTTGCCATGCACGGTTGAAAGATGCACGGTCGTATAAATTTTGTAATGTAATCCTTGCCCTTTGTAATTTCTCTGCTAAAATTTCTGAGGCTATCCTTCTATTCTCTCCTTTTGGAATCGAGAGGCGCTCAAAGAAGGGAGATTCATAAAGGATTTCACTAAAAAGGTCCCATCTGTCCAAAATCAATTCCCTAACACTTTTGATTACTACCTCTTTGTTTAACTGTGAAAGAACACTGGCTAGATTCAAAGGAAAACCTTCTGCCCTGAGTTCCCCCCTTACATCCTTCGAAAACTCACCTTGAGGGTCTATCACAAATATAGCCATGTCTGAATATCTTGCATAGGCTAAGAGCGCCATCTTTGCCAGAACTGATTTACCAGAACCAGTTTTACCAAAGATTCCGAGATGATATGACTCACCGGCACCATGCGGTCCTGTCCCGAAATGTTTAAACCAGAGAGGCAGTTTGGGAGTTGAACCATAGACATAACCTAAGTAAAATATTTCATCCCGGTATCTTTCTAACAACCTATCTAATATTTGATCAGTGGCTAAATGGATAAATGTTCCTGTAGCAGGAACAGTCCCCAAAATACTTGGTTCAAATCTATTGTCATCGTCACTAAATACTGCACTTACTGTCATGTCTCCCAGGTGGGTATCTTGCTGTCCACTTACAGGGCTAACTCGGCCTCTTTGTCGTGCAAGAGATCTCATCGTTGGATCTTCAAGCCAGATATTCCTAAGTTGAACTTCTGTTATTTGCCCTAATGCATAATGAGGCTTGCCATCCTGAGACAATCTAAATAGTGCGAGTTCACCTACCAATTTTTTGGTAACTGCAGTTCCTAAGATATCCAGAGAAAGTTTGCTTGTGGAAGAAGGAGAACCTATTGTCCCAATCCGCTCAGAGGAACTGATTAATTGCTCAATATTGGTTCTTTCATCACTCATTATTTACCTCCCGCTTTCAGTTCTATAACCATGCATACTAAAAAAGATTTCTCCTATATCTCCTTGGTGTAATTCTGCCATTCGCCTGGTAGCCGTCTGTCTAAATGCAGGTATAGCACTCCCAAGGTGTTTTACCATGCGGTCTGCCATATAGAGAGGGTAGGGCTCGAGAATACTAGGAGTTCCGCATTGATACTTGAGACCTTGTAGTAATACTGCTATCCGAGAATTATTTGTGGCAATGGAAGATGCTATCTCAATCCTTAAAGCCGGCGTCCAACTGTGCGGTCTGTAATACAAGATATAAAGTCTCTTTATATCTGATAACACCTCGTTTCTTAATCTTTCAAGATTTTTATCATTGTAAGGAAGTCTTAAGTGCCAGGGCTGTTGAGGTTGTTCCACTGGAATTGGTGCAGTAAATTCACCTGGAGATAAAATAGCGGTTAATATTGCTCTATCATCATAATGAGATGGCCAATTGAGTTTACTGCCTAATTCTCTCCTTGTAGTATATTTTGGCATACTTACCCATAATTTGTCACTTCTGGAGGATTCCAAAACGATCTTATATGAAATAAGAAAATCCTTAAATTTCTCTACAAGACTCTTACTGACGACCGTATCATCTGATTCTGATATTTTGTTTGTTGCCTGATTCATAAATATTAAAGGTGTTGTGAGGCTACCATCTAAGAAAACTATATCGTGAGGTGCTTTCGCTGCGAGTTCAAGCTCCATTTCCATCATTATTCCCCTAATGATAGTGCTTGTATCTGGATTATGTTTTTCTGGATGAATAAGTACCCTATGGTGTGGTTTTTCCCAATGTCTCTTTTCTGACGGAGGAGTTAATCCTTCAATTGCAACCGCTGCACAAGCAGCAAAATCAGTTGCTAAAAGTCTTTCAACAACATAAGAGCCATCTATCCCACAAGTTGTTGGTATCCCATGATATCCTACTTCGGCATCATGTTTCATTATATTTTGGTCTTGTAATTGTTTCCGCATCTTCGCTCTATTATCCTGCATTTCCTTAAAAGAATCATAGAGCTTATCACCGACCCGTTCGCTCGTGGAAAGCATCTCTTCTACCAGAGCCTCTGGCAGTTCTGCAAAAGGAGTTTGTTCGCTTTTTTCCATTATAACTCCCTCAACATTCTTTCTGTCTTTTTAAAAAACTTATCCTTTCTAAAGTCTTTCCATTCAGGCATTCTTTCTGCTCTTGGTATTGCCCATCTTTCTTTCCAATAGTTTTGGAGTTCATAGAAAGGGCGGTTGAACCAGACAGGTTTTTGGCGGTGTTGAATTACCTCCCTCAAGTTCTGTACAAGTGGAAATAAATAAAATTCTCGCTTGATTCCATGAAATTCAAACGAAGACAGCCCTAAATAACGAAGGCCCAAGCTAATTAATCTAAGCTTTCTTGAGGGGCCATGCCCGTAACTTCTTGTGACTTTTATACCCTTATCCTTTAAAAATTCGATGATCTCCCCATACAATTTTTCTGAAATATGAAATGAGCCTGAACCCTGAGTATATCCCATGCATTCAGCAACTATCTCATCCTTATATTTTAGACGATTGTATAAACTGCTTTTCCCAAATGCACTAGTAGTAGTAATAAATAAAAGGTCTGGTTCTAATTTTCGATCTTGTATAATTGTTACATAATTTTTATATTTTCTTTTATAGGCATTCCTTATTTCATCTGAAGCCAAAGTAAGGGCCACTAACTTTCCGCCTAATACTTCATTGTATGGAGGCAGAGCGCCTACACGCTGAGCATTCATTGATTTATTCACCCAAATATCTAGTTCATCTTTGGGGATTCCAAGGGCTTTATCACGGACAGACATCTTAAGCACGGGACTTTGCAAGCCAATTAACCCAAAAGGCGCATCGTGAGTATTATCCCAAAGCAAGAATCTCATCTGGCGTCCATATGGAGGTTGATAGGGAATACTCCACCAAATTAAATTCCACCACCGAAAAAAAATCTCATCTATGGAATTCGATTTAACCTCACGAAGTTCCAAATTTATCTTTTCCGGGATGATAAACTTACCATTTTTACAATAATTTCTGACTCTTTCAAAATTATTTTCAAGAAATTTTTTATGGCGGGCTATCTGTTCAAATCTCGCCTTCTGTTGCGCTTGCCTGTATGTTGCCTTTCGCCTCGTTCGAGGCATTGGATTAGGATTTGTCACAAATCCCTGTTCCTTCAAAAAGTCTAAAATTTTTTCTTTTAGGATTCTTTCATTAACCATATTATAGCCTTACAGATGAATTAATAACTTTTTTCACTTAAATAATACTCTTCTGTCAGGGGATTGCAACTAGTAAATACCACAAGAAAAATAGGGGGGTCAGGTCTACAGTCTTGACAAAATCGTTTCAGACCTTTTGGGATCGAATCTTTGTTCTTGAGTTTTCGAAACAGACCTCTGCAAAGGCATATCGATCGCAGCTGTTTCAAAACTTCCGCTCATCCTTGACCCGCTATCCCCTGCGGGCATTGGAATAAATTTTTTGTGGCTACCAGTTAATAGCTACCCGTAGTTTTGCCTTGCAAAACTCCTTGACACCCCTCACGCGGGGTAGTAAGAGTAGTAGGCGGGGTTGCTAAGATAAAAGGTGAAAGAGCAAAAAGGGGACGGTTGTACATGCTCAGTAATTAGGTAACTCTTTTGGTATAATAAGTAAAGGAAGAAAAAGCCAAAGGAGATACAAATGAAACACGAGCAACAAGTGG
>Ga0307437_1000276_pt1 | contig 42651 bp, 32 predicted proteins | sample SalMarWE160390MG_FD_202146 | JGI IMG/M metagenome (GOLD analysis project Ga0307437, IMG submission 202146) | Salt marsh sediment microbial communities from the Plum Island Ecosystem LTER, Massachusetts, United States - WE1603-90 | ecosystem: Environmental > Aquatic > Marine > Intertidal zone >...
CTCCCGTTTTGTTTTGTAGATGATATCTTCCCTGTCATCTCTGATAACCGGCTTATTAGTTGGTATGACAACCACATCGAGTTTATAGATATTCCAGAATTCTCCGGCTTCTGTTTCTGCTGTACCCGTCATCCCCGCAAGCTTATGGTACATCCTGAAGTAGTTCTGAAGCGTTATTGTTGCATAGGTTTGTGTTGCAGCTTCAACCTTCACATTCTCTTTTGCTTCAATAGCCTGATGAAGTCCGTCGGAGTACCTTCTGCCCTCCAGTATTCTTCCTGTCTGCTCATCAACTATCTTCACCTTGTTGTCTATAACAACATATTCCACATCGGAGTCGAACAGGGTCCATGCCTTAAGCAATTGGGTCATAGTATGAACCCTTTCAGATTTTACCGAGTAATCCTGCAGAAGCTCATCTTTTTCTTTCAGTTTTTCACGGTCGCTTTTCCCTGATTTTTCAAGCTCGGCTATTGATGATCCCACATCGGGCAATATGAAGAAGCTTGCATCCTCAACCGAGGTTGAGATAAGATCCAGTCCTTTCTCAGTCAGCTCTATTGAATTTGCCTTTTCATCGATGATAAAATAAAGATCATCAGTTACTTTCGGCATATCCTTGCTGTTATTCTGCATATAGAAGTTTTCTGTCTTCTGCATCAGTGACTTATTGCCCTCTTCACTCAGGAACTTGATGAGGGCATTATTTTTTGGAAGGCCTTTAAATGCCCTAAGGAGAAGCTTGCCACCCTCTTCCGTTTTTTCTTCAGCAATCAATCGTTTTGCATCTGCAAGCACCTGAGTAACAAGCTTTTTTTGAGCAGATACCAGCTTGTCAACCTTTGGCTTTAGCTCATCGAACTGCTGTGTGTCACTTTTAGCTGTTGGTCCCGAGATTATAAGGGGGGTACGAGCATCATCAACCAGCACGGAGTCAACCTCGTCAACAATGGCATAATGGTGTTTGCGCTGTACAAGGTCTTCAGGATTTATAGCCATGTTATCCCTCAGGTAATCAAATCCAAACTCATTGTTGGTACCGAAGGTGATATCAGCATTGTAAGCTTTCCTCCTGTCGGCGGAATTGGGCTGGTGTTTATCAATACAGTCAACTGTCAGACCATGAAATTCATACATGGGCCCCATCCATTCCGAGTCGCGTTTTGAAAGATAATCGTTAACAGTCACTATGTGGACACTCCTGCCAGACAGTGCATTTAAAAAGACCGGTAATGTTGCAACAACTGTCTTTCCCTCACCTGTAGCCATCTCGGCTATTTTACCTTTATGCAGGGCAACCCCGCCGATAAGCTGAACATCATAGTGTACCATATCCCACACTATCTCATTTCCGCCTGCAATCCATTTGTTATTCCAGTAGGCTTTATCACCTTTCACATTTATGCTCTCTCTGGTAGCTGCCAGATCCCTGTCATATTGTCTGGCTGTTACTTCAAGAGTACTGTTTTCCTTAAATCTTCTGGCGGTCTCCTTCATTATTGCAAATGCAACCGGAACAGACTCATCAAGTATCTCTTCCAGCTTATCGTCTATATGCTTTTCTATTTTATCAATCAGGGCATATATCTCTTCTTTATTATATATATCCTCTTCTGTCTCGGCTTTCTCTTTAAGAGATCTTATTTCTTTCTCGTCTTCCTCAATATATTCAAGTATTACCTTCTTCAGTTCCAGTGTTTTATCTCTCAACTGGTCATTCGAGAGATCTCTTAGTTTTTCAAATTCCATATGGACCTTTTCGACATAAGGATTAATCTCCTTAATGTCCCTCTGATATTTGTTCCCCAGAAACAGTCCCAGGATTTTTGTTAGAATACTCATTTTTATCTGTTTTACAGAATCTTAAAATTCACGCAAAATTAATCTATTTTTCCAATATTGAAATGTAAATACCAGGACAATATATCAGGATTGCCTGAGCTGGAAAATTACATACAAATTTCCTGCCACCTGTAGCGAAAGTGTATTTGGCAATATATGGCCCCTGATTGCCTATTTTACCAGAACATATTTTATTATTCTCCTGTTGTTGTTCCGTTGCAGTACAATAAAGTATATTCCCTGCGGTTGATCAGTAATATCTATTGTCAGTATATCACTGCCTTCAGTCAGGCCTGTCATTATTGTGGTTCCTGTTGAATTATAGATATCATACCTGTATGGTATTCCAGCACTTTCCGGATTCTTTATCATTACCAAACCTTTTCCGGGATTGGGGTATGCAACAGCAGTTTCAAAGGCAGTATTTTCGATCTGATCTATAACGGGACCGATATGAAAATCTTCAATAGCCCAGCCCCATCCATTGGCATAAGGATCGGAGAAAAGCCTGAATCTGATCAGTATGGTGTCACCCGGCGAGATGTATGAAGAGATTTTGGGGAACATAGTGCGGCGTATCATCATGGATTCCTTACCCAGATATGTTGAATTCATACCATCAATAGAGCTGTTATAGGCTGTTTTCCATGATTCTATGTATCTGGAGTCATATCCGTCAAACAACGGGTGCCATGTTTTACCATAATCACCTGAACTTTCCAGAACCACATAATCGTAAAAATCCTCTGAACCAAATTCAGATCCCTCCTCTCCGGGCTCAACAAGAACTAATTCCATAAAGCTGATTATCATGCCATTAGCATCAAATTTAACAGGATGCCTGAGCATGGCTGAAGAATTAAATTCTACCCCGGAGATTTCAGGACTTTCATAAGGATGTTCCGTATGTAATCCGTAGTTTGAAAAATTGTCTGGTTTTGTAATTCCAAATCCCACAATGAAGAAATCATCAGTTGCATCAGAAAAGTCAGTAGAATAGCTTTCAACAACCGTACTGATATCTTCAATATTGATTGAATAGAAACCTTCGTCCGGAATTATTTTCATATTAGGAACATAGGCTTTGTCATAAGCTATAATCCTGTAACATAAAGAATCGCCTCCCTGGAGGGAAAGTGTAGTAGCATTAATGGCAGTGCTGAATTCAGTTTCATCTGAAGCTTTAAGACCAACAAACATACTCGGTCTGTCATTTACCTTATATTCTACATAAACCGTGTCTATTCCTACATTATCAGAAGCCTGAGCTTCAAATCTGATAGTATCAACCTTATCAAAATAGTACTCTGCCGGTGTATGAGTTATTACCGGTTTTACAGTGTCCGTTCCTATATGTACATCGTAGTGGTACTCGCTTATATATGAAGGAGAACGATACATTCTCAAAAAATGATCTTCCACAAACATATAGTATTCAAGTTTCGTCTCGTAAGAAGGTATCAGAATTGTTGAACTGAAATTATCGTCGGAAAGAGGTGAAGTCATATATACTGTATCACAGGTATTGAACTCATCAAACGACCATACCAGCCCAACTTTATCCCGGTTATAGGTTGTATCAGATACAATTGAAACTGATATGTCTATATCCGACAGATGCTCTTCAGTGTCCGGAGGATTCTCATGGACAATCTTTGTATTGATCCAGCCCAGGTCACCCAGCATTGACATGGTCAGTTGTCCCGGATCATGAATGGCCTCCCCCTTATCAATAAAGGGTGTCATCAGTGCATCAATATTAGCTGTAGAATCCTCATCAAGATGAGAAATACTTGATCCGGCATCATAGGTTGATGGAGCATACAGTCTTACTCTTTTCCCTGAATTGATGCTTGTCAGCACAGGACCATTAAAATAAACCGCTTCGCTTGTTATTTGTTCCTTGAGCTCGGCTGAGGGATTTGGAAATAACAGGGTGTCAATCAGCTTATTACCGTCAATGTTTTCAACAAAATTATCATAAATTACAGGGCGTGAATCTGCTCCCCAGCTACCTGTGGAAGCATCAGCATACATACTATCAAAAAAGCCCAGTCCATGAATAAATTCATGTATAATAACCGTAAGCAGGTCATATTGTGTTATTGGAGTATTTCCATCAGTACCGGCATACCAGTTAATATCAGTATTAATTTTTATGTAGATATCACCTGACATTTCATGATTAAGCTCCTCACCGCAAATCTTTTCAGCCAGCGCCACAGGATAATAAGCATCGGGATAAAGTGCGTCTATGTCGCGTCCGTCGGCAAATGCACCGGGACTGGAATTAGCCAGGACTCCCGGTGTCATACTACCTGCTGTAACAATGGCAGTGATTTTTGTATCCGGAGGCAACAGGAATTCAAGTATGGAGTCAGCATAATTGACCACTGTTCTCCCCCATTCCGGCACATCTGTATAATAGACAGTTATCGAACCTCTGCTACCCTTAGGTGCTTCCGTCTGAAAGAAGCTCTTTGGTGGAGGAATATATATCCTTTTTACCTTATTGCCGGCATAACATACTCCGGTAATCCTTGAATTCTTCAACAGATCCTGGGAATGCATCTGAAGAGATGATATCATGAAAATAAATCCCGTAAATAAGATCAGTTTCCTCATGAATGAACATCTTGTTCAATATCCAGTAGTTCTTCAATTTTCGTGATCATATCATTTACACTGAAGGGTTTTGAATAAATAGCATCGGCTCCCAGTGCTTTTGCCAGGTTCAGGTAGCTGCCCGGACCTGCTTTACCTCCACCCGAGATTGCTATTATTTTTATTGATGGTTTTAATTCACGCATTCTCATTATTACTTTCAGTCCATCCTCTTCCGGCATTATCAGGTCAGTAATTACCAGATCGGTCACTGAAGGTTTAAAATGTGTGAGAGCCTCCTTACCATTTTCAGCTTCAAGAACAATAAATCTTCGCCTGTTAAGTGAGACTTTCAACATTGTTCTCAGGTCATTATCGTCCTCAACTATCAGAATACCTGGCATTTATAGTTTGAAGTTTAAGATTTGAAATTTATTACAATAACATTTAATATCAACTTATAGACAAATTAATAGCATTAATTATTTCCCTTAATGATACCGGTTTGACCAGGTGCTGGGAAATAATTCGCGAGTTTACCAGTTTTTCCTCTAAAAAATCCTGATCAGAATCAGTAATCCAGATGCATGGTATTTTTATTTCATGGTCATGGAAAAGGTTTATCATATCATCGGTTTTTATATGTTCAGCATCAGTCATATAAATTAGAAGATCAGGTTTGGTTTTCTTGTCTGCTACTGTCCTGATAAGATATTCAGGATCAGACAAAAGTGTTAATTTATATCCTGCACTTTCGAGTGCCAGTGATAAAATCCGTGATTCGTGTTTATTACCTGTAATAAATAATATCTTCCTGCTTTTCCTTGCTGTAGATGAGAGTGGTGCATAATCTCTTGAAACAGGAATATACACATCAAATACCGAACCCTCATTGACTTTACTTGAAACCAGTACCTCCCCTCCCATTTCAGTAACAATTCCATGTACCACAGATAAACCTAATCCCGATCCTTTCCCCACTTCGCGGGTTGTAAAAAATGGTTCAAAAATTCTTTGCAACGATGATGGATCCATCCCTTTACCTGTATCCCTTATGGTAACAATAACATACTCATCGGCAACAATATCAGTGTTCAGTTCATTTTGTACGTCTTTATATTTAGCCAGAGTAAGACTGACATATAATACCCCCTCCAGTTCTTCCATTGCCTGAATTGCGTTAGTCATAAGATTAAGGAAGACCCTGAACAATTGGGTGGGATCGGCAAGGACAGGATACTTTCCTGACCGTATATTGTTTTTAATCTTTATGCCTGACCGAGCAGCGGATCTGATAAAACCAATTGTCTCCTTCAAAATATCATAAACATTGATAGTAACCTTTTCCTGTTCCATCTGCCTGCTGAAGGCAAGTATCTGGTTGGTCAGGGATCTGGCCTTAGTCACAGATATCATGATCTTTCTTACATTTTCAGCTGAGGGTGAAGATTCAGGGAGATCATTCTTTAGCAGTTCTGAATAACCCGAGATTGTCGCAAGTATATTATTGAAATCGTGAGCAATACCTCCGGCAAGGGCACCGATGGTTTCAAGCTTCTGGGCCTGGAGCAGTCGGTTCTCGAGCATAAGTTCACGGGAGGAATCCTCAAATGAAAAATCAATAAAATATGGATTATTCATTTCGTTGACAGTCATGAAGGCACTTATCCGGCATACTATTTCACCTCCCCTGCATGTTTTCAGAGGGACTCTGTCAAAAGACTTTGGCTTGCCGTCCATCAACTGTTCCAGGTGCAGATCAAACAGCCCCTCTTCAGCATAGCAGCTGCGAAGGTTAAGGTCTGTGAGGAAATGTTCATCATCACAATCCATTATCATAAGAAATGCCCTGTTGGCATGCATCATTGTTCCATCCGGTCCGCATCTCAGTAAGCCTATCGGAAGGTTTGTTTCAAATCTCCTGAATTCTTCTTCCTTTGTTGTGGCTTTCTTTTCAGTCAGTTTCAGATCAGTTATATCGAATGTTTCCGCCAGGAGATAATTTATTTCCCCTGATTCGACCGGAATGGGACGAAATATAACCTCGAAATACCTTTTCCCTGACTGCGGAGTAGTGAAGGAGGCTTCATATTTTACTGTATTTCCTGCAAAGCATTTGTCTATATTCTGTTTTATACTGTTCTGGAAAGTATCGTACCCCCATACATCACCAAGTGATTTGCCAACAATGGATTGTTCCATACCCTTTTGCGCATCACAAAATGCAGTATTGACCTTCTCATAAACATATTCCCTGTTAATGATGCTTATCATCGACCGTGAATTATTCAGTATGTGGTCAGAAAAATGTTTTTCCTTAGCTAAAAACTTAAGGTATTCACTTTGGCCCGATCTTTTGCTATGTTGTTTCAATTTGTTCAGATTTAAATAAACCTGATCATTTAGGACAGGTAAGTTTAATTTATATCAAGATTAAAAGCTTTCCTGAACTCATTCAGAACAGGATATTTTCCCTGAAGGTAATTATATTTCTGTTCATCGGTATAGGGAAACTCATTTGCTTCGGTAAGATCTACAGATGTCCCAATTTCCAATTCCGAGACCAGGAATCTGGATTCGAGGAAACCTGTCAGCTTAGGCTTATAATTCTGAACGAACAGGTCTCTCTGAGCAGCATTACTCAGATGAATCCTTATTGTATTTTCATCTTCCATCTCGGGTTGAATTGATTTAAACATACTTATTATTCTTGTTCCTTCTCCCTTAAGAGTGTCGACGAATTCCCGCCAGGCTGTAGAGAATGCACTGCTTGTAAATTCAATTCTCTGCCCTGATATTGTTTGTTCATTATTATCACCTGTTATTTCAGCAGACTTATCTTTTTGTTTCTCATCCTCCGAAATAACCTCTTTTATTGAAAATGTCCGGGGTGGTTTTTCTATTACCGGAATATGTCTGTCAGGCGATTGTTCCTTTCCTGGCAGAAATCTCTTTTCCTGCTCTTCAGCCTGTCTGATGATCTCAGATTTTGGCGGAGGAGTTATCTCCCTCCCTTCTTTAGTCAGTGGCTTTTCGTCATACTTTTTTTTTTCGCCCTGTGTATCAGGCTCTTTTGTCAGCCTGCATAATTTTATCAGTGCGAGTTCTGTATGCAGTCTGTTATTCTTGCTGCTTTTATAGGAAATATCACACTCACTTCCTATCTCCAGGGCCCGGTAAAGAAAATTAACAGAACATTCATCTGCCTGTTGCAGGTATCTTTTCTTTACCGAGGGAGTTGCCTCAAGAAGACCAATAGTAACTTCGTCTTTACTCACAAGAAGATCACGGAGGTGACTGTTAAGACCTGAAATGAAATTATGTCCGTCAAATCCTTTCTCGAGAATCTCATTAAAAGTCATCAATACAGCCGATACATCACCTTTAAGAGCACCTGCGACACATTTGAAATAATATTCATAATCAAGGATGTTAAGATTTTCAATTACATCCCTGTACATTATCTTTTTACCGCACAGGCTGACGATCTGATCAAATATTGAAAGCGCATCCCTGAGGGCACCGTCAGCTTTCTGTGCAATGATGTGAAGCGCCTCTTCCTCTGCAGTAACTGATTCATTATCTGCAACATACTGAAGCCTTTTAACAATATCTTCGATTCTTATCCTGTTAAAATCAAATATCTGACACCTGGACAGGATTGTAGGTATGATCTTATGCTTTTCGGTAGTTGCCAGAATGAAGATAGCATGAGGGGGTGGTTCTTCAAGTGTTTTCAAAAAAGCATTGAAAGCGGAAGAAGAGAGCATATGAACCTCATCTATTATATAAACGCTATACTTCCCGATCTGTGGGGGTATCCTTACCTGGTCATTCAGGCTTCTGATATCTTCCACTTTGTTATTCGATGCTGCATCAAGTTCATGTATGTTAAATGATCTCAGGGTATTGAAAGACAAACAAGATTCGCATTTATCGCAGGCTTCTCCATCATCCTTCAGATTACTGCAGTTGATGGTCTTGGCCAGTATCCTGGCACAGGTAGTCTTTCCCACACCCCTTGGACCACAGAAAAGGTATGCCTGGGCAAGATGTTTGTTCTTTATTGCATTTTTCAGCGTATTGGTAATTGAGTCCTGCCCCACAACCATATCGAATGTAGCAGGACGGTATTTTCGGGCTGAAACGATGAAATTTTCCATAAACTATTGACTCTCCGACTCCAAAAATATTTATAATACAAATATAATTAAAAAGCCAACCCCGGATAGTGAGTATTGAAAATTAAAGATTGATGACTTTAATGGGAAATAAAATCACGGTGTTATATGAATGCCGATATTCAATTTTCCATTTATTATTTTTTGTTTAAATGAAAATAATTGTACTTTTGCGAGCCAAAATCATTTATATAAAAAACAATTAATTTTTATGTTAAATCAGTACGAAACCGTTTTCATTGCAACTCCCGTTTTGTCTGAACAACAGATGAAGGAAGCGGTACAAAAATTCAAGAAGGTCATCACCGACAACGATGGTGAGATCGTTCATGAAGAGAACTGGGGCCTGAAAAAGCTGGCCTATCCTATTCAGAAAAAATCAACAGGTTTTTATTATCTTATCGAATTCAAAGGGCCCGGAAGTCTTATTGAGAATCTTGAGGTCCAGTATCGCCGTGATGAAAGGATCATCAGGTTCCTGACCTTCAGGATGGAAAAATTTGCGGTGGAATATGCCGAAAAGAAGAGAAGACAAAAAGAATCAGAACAAATCAAGGAGGAATAAAATATGGCACAGAACGAATCAGAAATCAGGTATTTGACTCCACCGACCGTAGAGGTCAAGAAAAAGAAATACTGTCGTTTTAAGAAAAACAGGATCAAGTATATCGATTATAAAGATCCTGAATTCCTTAAGAAGTTCCTCAATGACCAGGGTAAGATACTGCCGCGAAGGATAACCGGAACATCACTTAAATATCAGAGGAAAGTGGCAAAAGCTATTAAAAGAGCACGCCATATTGCTCTTCTTCCTTATGTAACTGACCTTTTAAAATAAGAAGCAGAGACAATGGAAATAATATTACTTCAGGATATTAGTAAATTAGGACATAAAGACGATCTGGTAAATGTAAAACCAGGTTATGCCAGAAATTATCTTATTCCAGGTGGTTTTGCTGTAGCAGCCACTCCTTCAGCAAAGAAAATGCATGCTGAAAACCAGAGGCAGAGAGCACACAAGGAAGAAAAGATCAGAGCTGCTGCTCAGGATATGGCAGAAAAAATGACTGACCTGAAAATTATTATCGGTGCAAAAACAAGCTCTTCAGGAAAGATATTCGGATCGGTAAATACCATCCAGATTGCCGAAGCTCTCAAGGAAAAGGGATTTGAGATAGACCGTAAGAATATTACACTCCCGGATGATCAGATAAAGGAAATTGGTAACTATAAAGCTACAATCAAGCTGCACAGGGAAGTGAATGTAGAGATCGATTTTGAGATTAAAGCAGAATAGTATTATCAAAGAAACAAAAAGACCGGATTATACAATCCGGTTTTTTATTTCATGGCTATTGTCTCTATCTCGATCAAAGCTCCCATTGGCAGCTCCTTTACTGCAAAGGCCGCTCTTGCAGGATGATTCTCAAAATAATATTGTGAATATACCTCGTTCATGGCTTTGAAATCGGATATATCCTTTAAATAACAGGTCGATCTGACAACCTGCCCAAAACTGTAACCGGCTGCTTTAAGTATTGCGTTGATATTCCTTAGGACCTGTTTTGTTTGGACATTAATATTACCTTCCACCATTTTACCTGTGGCCGGATCGATAGCTATCTGTCCTGAAACATACAGTGTTCCGTTAATTTCCACAGCCTGACTATAAGGTCCTATAGCTGCCGGAGCATTTGGCGTTCTGATGATTCTTTTCATTTTTTAATAATTATCGTGATAATCATGTCTTCTTTCATATTTCAGATCAGAGAGTACAGAGGCTTTTACTCTTATTATGAATGTCCACATCTTCATATATCCGTTTGGAACCCAGCTGAACCCCATTTCCCAGCAATGAAGGTCTCGGGTTATCTGTATCTGTGTCATAGTAATCTCCTTCTTCTTAAAATCGTAACCCGATCTGTAAGTAATACCCGTTTTCTTTGTAAGGCTAACGTTCCCATTAATGGACAACGTTTGCGATATTCCTGAAACCAGAGCTGGTTTGGAATAATTTAAACTATACCGGACATTCATAGACCAGGGAACATCAAATTCGTGGTATCCGTATTCATCAAATCCTGCCGTAATAGTTGATGGTGAACGGTCACCGCCTGTACCCTGCCTCTGCATGTCCTGAGTATTCGATTGTGAAGGTGCAGATAATGTTGTTTTCTTTTTATTACCCTTCAGAAGATCGCTGAGGCTGAAATCGAGACTTACCGAAAAACTTGTAAGACGAAGGGGTTTATGACTCTGGGTATAATAAAAATCTGCCACTGATTTCCCCAGGCTGTCGAGTCCGTACATTGAAAAACTACTGCTTGCTGAGATACCTATTTCTTCGAAAAGTGTTGTTCTCAGATTCATTGCGACAGGTGACCATGGCATCGAATCCGCAAAGATATTGTATGAGGTGGAAATGCCAAAATTTTCAATCAACTTAACATTTTTAGATTTGCCAGTTGTATCCCCTGCCGGGAATACCTTGGCTTCCAGAATATTTGTAAGATTGAATGAGACACTCCCGCTTTTCTTTGATAATGAGGGGGTTCCATAAATATTCCCTTCGAAAATTGAATACCGGCTCGTATTACCGGCTGTATCCTTCTGTACCTCATAATACATTTTCGAACTTAATCCATCGAAGTAGGGAACAAAACTGAAGCTTACCGAGGGTTTGATTACATGCCTGATAGCGTCTATCCGTGAATCAGGATTGATGAAATCAAATATACCGAATATCTGCGGGCTGTATCCTGCACTTATTGAAGGACTTATTGCATGACCGTAGAAAATACCCTCCAAAGTATCTTTAACAACCTGTCTGGTATCGGAATCCCACCTTCTTTGATACCTGCGTGTATACATTACGCCTTTATATGAAACCTGCGGAGATATTGAAAAGTTGTTGAAAGGACGTATCTGCAGACTCAGGGGTGCCGCATGAGTAAAACCATTATTCATGTCATCCCAGACCTTGTTGGTAAACAAAATGCTATCCTGTGTATTGATCCGATTATCAACAGATGCCGAATATTGAAACGATAGTTCCTGCCACCACTTATTAGAAACACCGCTTCTGCCTTTCAAGGGGTATATCCTTGAGGTACTGAAATTTACTTTGGGAAGGTTAAGACTAACTGTTTTATTTTTTACATTCTGGCTGTGATTCATACTGGCCGACAAATTAAAGGGTGTCCCCGCCCATGTCCTGGAATAGCTTATACTTGACTGTCTTTGAGTGGTAATATGCTGGTTAAGATCATAACTGTTTTCCCTGTCGAAGTTGGAAGAACTCATATTTACACTTGCCGAAAACCTTGATCCCGGACGGGCTTTGGGATTCTGATTATATGTCCATCCCAGACTATAGTTAGATTGCTTATTGTAATCTGAAAGTCCCTTGTGGCCGCTTATATTTTTAGCATAACTGAATGAGAAATTACCACTGTACTTATAAAGCTTGTTATAGCTTGTCTGTGCTTTCAGAAGCCAGGAACCATTGGTGAATATATTTCCGTTCAGAGTAAGGTCAAAATAATCGTTTATTGCAAAATAATAACCTCCTTCCGTAAGAGCATAACCTCTGTTTGCCTCATAATGAAACTTTGGAATGAGAATACCGGATGCAGCAGCCTTGGTCTGAATGGGAAAATAACCGAAAGGAAGGTAGATTGGTAATGGTATCCCTTCCAGAACAAGGTTTCCCGGGCCGGAGATTATTTTTTCCCCGGGATATACCTTTGCTTTTTTCAGTGCTATATAGAAATGAGGAGTATCGGCATCACATGTCGAATATGTACTGTTGTAAATATTTGAAGTACCGTCCTCAAGCAGCTTTGTGATCTCACTGTGCAGAAGACCCTCCTGCTGCTGCGTGATTATATTCTTCACAATAGCTTTTTTTGTCTTGAAATTATAACGCAATGTGTCTGCTTCAAATTCCTCGGAGCCTGACTTGAAATAGGGTTTACCCGTTACCTGTCCCGTAGTGTCCATGATACCAACAGCAAAAATCTCGTTGTTATCCATTTTAAAAACTATCGAATCAGCCTCAATCAGGATATCTCCATAATTCACTTCAGCTTTTTTTACAAGTGTGACTTTCCTGTTGACAAGATCATTTAATTTTGATCCTGAAGCTTTATAAATCACCTGCTGATCAATAGCATCAGGAGCTATTCTTTTAAGAGTGAGAACAGTATCAGTCGATGTAATATTATTTCCCTGCTGTATTATTTCAGGAGTAATGCTGTTTTCCTGAGAGAACAATGAAGAAAAACGGACCAACACGAGGAGCACCACAAGGAACCGTTTTTCTTTCAAAAAATACAACTTAAATACTATTTTTGTACAGTTTTTGTTTGATTCTTGGATGTCAGCGGCAAAACTATTAAAAAAACGTGAACCAAACATGGGTACATTAGTTAAAAACGGAAAACATAAACCCATTAATATATGCATTGCGGTTATATTTCTCCTTTTTTCCATAAATCCGTACAGTGTCAGGGCAGAATTACCTGGCAGGGAATCTGACAAAAAATGGATAATTGTCATTGATCCGGGTCATGGAGGCAGAGACGCTGGAGCACTCGGATCATTCAGTAAGGAAAAGGAAATAAATCTTGCAATAGCCCTTAAAACTGGCCGTTACCTTGAAGAAAATCTTAAAAACGTTACTGTTATATACACCAGGAAGGATGACTCGACGGTTGATCTGATAGAAAGGCCAAAAATAGCAAACAAGAATAAGGCAGACCTCTTCATTTCTATCCATGCCAACTGGGCGAAATCAAAGAGTGTGGCCGGTGCTGAAACATTTGTTATGGGACATACTAAAGACCAGGCAAACCTGGAAGTAGCTATGAAGGAAAATGAGGTGATACTGCTTGAAGAGGATTATACAACAAAATATGCGGGCTTTGACCCTAAGTCTCCTGAATCATATATTATGTTCACTCTTATGCAGAATGTCTTTCTGGAACAGAGTACTGAGCTGGCTGCAAAGATACAGAACCAGTTCAATGTAAGGGTAAACAGGAAGGACCGCGGTGTTAAGCAGGCCGGATTCTGGGTATTATATAACACAACCATGCCTAGTGTTCTGATCGAGACCGGTTTTATTACTAACCCGGAGGAGGAAAAATACCTTAACTCCCAACAGGGACAGGATTACCTGGCCTCTGCAATCTTCAGAGCCTGCAGGGATTATATAAATGAGATAGATGTCAAGAGTCGTATCTCAACTGTCAGTAATCCGGAATTGCCGGAAAGAGGTTCTGACGGCAAACTGACTGTTACTGATCAGCTTGTTTTTATGGTGCAGGTTGCCACCGCCGGATCACAAACTGAAATTAAACCTGAAAATTTCAAGGGGCTGACTGATATAGTTGAAATAAATATTCAGAACAGGTTTAAATATGCCACAGGAATCTTTGCCGAATACCAGGAAGCAGTACAACACAGGAAAAAAATCGAAACCATTTATCCGGATGCATTCGTCATTGCTGTAAAAGACAACAAAATATTACCTTTACAGCAGGCACTGGAGCTAAAAAGGAAAAAATAATGATTAAAATCTCCCATGAAATAAAGGTTGGCGTAGTTGCATTGGTGACTATTGTCATGTTCATCTGGTTATATAATTTTCTTAAAGGGAAAGATTTCTTCAAGAATACGGCATATTATTATTGTATTTATGATGAAATTGGAGGACTGGCTGAATCAAGTCCTGTTGAAATAAACGGTTACAAGGTAGGTGTTGTGCAATCGATAGATTTCCTGGATGAAACCAGCGGAAAGCTTCTTGTGGCATTTTCTGTGAGCAGAGACTTCAAGCTTCCCAGGAATACTATTGCTGAGATAGTCCCTGTATCAATAATAGCAGGTATGAAGGTACAGTTTATTTTTGGTGATGGACCGGGAACATATTCCGAGGGCGATACCATCCCCGGCCAGCTTACAGAATCATTGCTGACAACCATTGAAACTGAGCTCTTCCCTGTAAAGAGGCGTATCGAGGAGCTACTCGATGTTCTTGATTCTGTGATAGTTTCAATTGACGAAATATTAACCCCTGAATTCAGGCAGAACTTTGACAACTCGGTAGAAAACCTTGGAAACATAACAGGAAGTATCGACAATATCCTGGGATCAAAAGAGCAGGAACTGAAAACAACACTTGAAAATATTACCAGGTTTTCGCAGATGCTCGCCGATAATTCCGAAAAAATGGGAAGTACATTTGAAAACCTCAAGTCGGTTACCGACACACTTGCAGCAGCCGATATTTATACTTCGGTGGCGAACCTGAAAACAAGTCTTGAAAATACTTCCCTCCTTCTGGAAAATCTGAATGAAGGTAAAGGTAGTGCCGGACAGTTACTTGTCAATGACACACTTTATATGAATCTGTCATCGAGTCTCGAGAATCTGAATCTACTTTTAGAGGATCTGAAAGCGAATCCAAAGCGATACGTTCACTTTTCTCTCTTCGGGAAAAAATAATTCTCTTTTCAGTTTTATTTTTATAAAATTCAGTGTATCTTGATCTTGAAAAAGATGTTGTAAATTGACGTCAAAATTGTCCTAATATTATGCCTGTTTTGTTGATTTTTGAGTAACCATCCATAACGAATTGTAATACACTGCCAAACTGAATTATATCTTTGTAACACATTAATAATCAGAATATTGTAGAATCATAAAATATATTTTATTATAAGTTATTGAGGTAGAAAAACATATACTTTTTTTGAAAAAATCAAGTAAAAAAAATTTTTTTTTTAAGTTTTTTTTTTACAAATATTGCTATCTGAATCAGCTTGTATAGGATCCGGAATTTTTAATATACACCCTAAATGAACAAAACACATCTTGACGTATGGAATAACTGTCTGAAAATTATAAGGGATATTATTCCATCTGTCAGCTTTAAAACATGGTTTGAACCAATTATACCCTTAAAACTGGAAAACAATGTACTTACTATTCAGGTACCAAGTCCTTTCTTTTATGAGTACCTTGAAGAGCAATATATTGATATTCTACGGAAAACACTGAGGAGAGAGATTGGTACCGATGCAAAGCTCGAGTACAACGTCGTGATGGAAAATGCCATTTATTCTGATGGCAAGCCATATACTGTCAGATACCCGTCAAGAAATAAAACAGACCTTCACAATAAGCCGGTTCAGGTACCATTTGATGTAACACAGCCATCAATCAAGAATCCATTCGTGATCCCGGGAATCAAGAAGGTCCATTTTGATCCCAAGCTTAATCCTGATTACAATTTCAACAATTACGTTGAAGGCGAATGTAACAGGCTGGCAAGATCTGCAGGCATTGCAGTTGGCAATAATCCTGGCGGCACTGCCTTCAATCCACTTATGATATATGGTGATTCGGGCTTGGGCAAAACCCATCTGACCCAGGCAATAGGGATTCTGGTAAAAGAAAAGCATCCTGATAAAATCGTACTCTATGTCAATGCAAACAAGTTTCAGACTCAGTTTGTCGAATCTGTAAGAAACAATAACAAGAATGATTTCCTCCATTTTTACCAGATGATAGATGTTCTAATTCTTGATGATGTTCACGAATTTGCAGGAAAAGAAAAGACTCAGGACACCTTCTTTCATATCTTTAACCATCTGCACCAGTCGGGCAAGCAGCTCATCCTTACCTGTGACAAACCACCTGTTGATCTCCAGGGTATGGAACAAAGGCTTCTTTCCAGGTTCAAATGGGGACTTCAGGCTGATCTGCAGCGTCCTGATTACGAGACACGTCTGGCTATCCTGAAGAAGAAAGCCTACAATGACGGTATAGAACTGTCTGAAGAGATTTTTGAATTCCTGGCAGTAAACATCTCAAACAATATCAGGGAGCTGGAAGCAGTACTGATATCTCTTTACGCCCAGTCAACATTGAACAGGAAAGAGATAACTCTCGATTTAGCCAGAATGATGGTTGAAAAGCTTATCAGCACTGCAAGAAGAGAAATAACAATTGACTTTATCCAGAAGATCGTTTGCGATTATTACAAGATTCCCATCGACCTTATACAGGGTAAAACAAGGAAGAGGGAGATTGTACAGGCACGACAGGTTTCAATGTACTTTTCGAAGAACCTTACAAAAGCTTCACTGGCTAGTATTGGATCACATATCGGAGGGAAAGATCATGCAACAGTTCTGCATGCATGCAAAACTGTTAACAACCTTATCGATACCGACAAACATTTCAGGAATCAGATAAACGAAATAGAAAAGAAACTGAAAGTGTGAGCAGAGTACATGTAAAAATTTATCTTCTCCCTTTAAAATTCTTCCGGTCAATATCCTTAACACATCTGAATCCTACTGTGGCACTCCTGTCGAATCCGGGCGATACCAACAGCATGATCTGTGTTTTATCGAGCGGCTGCGGTCCTCCCTCTATATACCACCAGCTCGACTCAGGGCGGAAATAGCTGCCTCCCCTGATCACAATAAAATAATAGGCACCATTAAAATACATATCATTGGTCATCTGCCATATGTTACCTACCATATCCATCACTCCATAAGGGCTCTCTCCTTTCGGGAAAGCATTCACCGGCGTCGGCCTGTCAAATGCATTATTACAGTATGTTCCATGAAACTCGTCTCCCCACGGCCATAGCCGTTTGTCATCACCCTGTGCAGCTAACTGCCATTCAACTTCCGTGGGAAGTCTTTTTCCTGCCCACTCCGCATAAGCCATTACATCCTCATAGCTCACATACACAACAGGATAATTATCCTGACCTTGCTTATAAATACCTGACTCCCAGTGTTTAAGATACCTAGTTGTGTCTTTGGGATAATATCCGGTGCTTGTAATAAATTCGTAATAGCTGGCATTTGTTACAGGGTATTTATCTATCAGAAAACTGTCAATACTTATTGTTTTACCACTGACTTCAGGATAAGGAATGAAATCCTCGCGGGTAGTTACATTGAAGGAAAAATCGGCCCCCGGAACCAGCACCATATTACGAGGAATATTAGAAGCAAGTGTTGTCGGAGTAACCCTGCTTATCAGCCAGGGTTTCCCTCCTTTAAGCCTCAGAACATTCTCATCTTTCAACCTTTTATTATCAATGAGTTGCACAACAATCTTACCTTCATAATATCCGAAGAGATCTTTAACACATATAACAGTATCGGTTGGTATGTCGAATTCTTTATAATCTTTGTTATATGATGGATCGCCTTGCCAGATAAGTATTTTACCATTTCCCGGATTGTGAATTATAATAGAATCACCCTTAATTTCAGATCTTAATATATCAGGCAGCTCAGCTATACAATCGACTGATCCCTCCCTCCTTGTTCCTGAATAAATTGCATTCCAGCCGTCTGCCATAGCCCGGATAAAGGTTTTACCATTTTCCGTTTCCGGAACAAGGTTTTCGTGATTCCATAATGAAACATAGTGTTTCCCTCCTGGATTATTTACCTCAAAGAGTTTTTCCGCAACCCCTTCAGGTCTCATATTTAACACGGTAAAAAGAGTCTTATCGCCTGATTTCCATTGATTAACATATACATAATCCAGAGTGGTCTTTATTAGCGGGGTCCAGTTAAAATCGAGGAAAGCGTCATTATTTTGTCGCAGTATGAAAGTTGTTCTTGCCAGGAATTTAAGATCCGTGTCAAAGTATTCATTTCTTCCGCCGGGTCTGTACATATTAAGTTCAGTACCGTAACCATTAAAAAATGCAATTGCCAGTTCACGGTGAATAATATCCTCCCCAACATCACAAACCCTGAATATAGAGAAATCGGGTTTTATCAGCTTATTAAGATTAAGTTCAGGACTCAGGTAGATGGCATTATGAACGCGACCTGAGATTATTCCGGGCATATCTTTTATTATTGCCATTCCCTCGGAATACATTATCACACCCTTTTTCACACTGTCGGCTGCTGCCTGTAGTTCATAGCTTGAGCTGCCTCTGGTATCAAGTACAACTCCGTCTGCATCTGTTTCCGTAATTATCCTTGCCATTCCCCTGTAATGGTCTTCTGTTTTTGTACTGTTATCCCACGGGTTATAGGAAATAAAGAATTTTGTACCTGAAAGACGACACATATTTGCAAAGCTCCGGAGCTGTGAGGTTCCTCCCGGCAGGTCGCGGTACATATCCCACTGGTTTCTCTGATCGAGTCCCAGCCTCGGCCATGTAGGCCATATACAAAAGACGTCAAAATATCCGAAAAGATCTATACCTTTCCTTATTACATCAGGGAAGGTATATTTTCCGGTCATCCGGTCATAAAACTCCCTGTCCCAGGCCATCTGTAAGATCATCAGATAGCTCTCTTTTATCCACGCAAGATCTTCGCGTTCATATAGTGAATTATCAAATTCTTCAAGGTCAAAAAGATATCTGTCCCTGAACATCAGTCTCAGTCCCTCCTGCCACTCTCCTCTGAATACCTCGGCATACATAACATAAGATACTTTAGATTCCGGGGGTAGTAATGTCTCATATCTTCTCTTCTGGCCTCCATCAGTATCCTGACGCCTTGTAATTGCACATACCGAATATTCTCTGCCTGCCCGGAATGACGAAAATCCCATTTCCCAGGCATTATCTGGAAGGATAACTCCAACCGGATTATAATCGGGACGAAACAGGTATGCCCTTGCAAGATCGGGAGGGCCATTTCCTGTAATGTAAACATATGCAGGGTTTTCTCCAAAAGGTACAACATTACTCAGGATAATGGTATCAGGTCCGTTGTTCTCAAATATTATCCCGGATGTCCAGGTTCCGGATGATTGGTCTGCTGTAAGAGTTGTGACCTTAATGCCGTTATCATAAAATTGCACATAGGAATCATCCTGTATCACGGCTTCCTTGTCAGCAGAATTATAATATTTCCCGTTTACAAGGAAACCAAACAGCGGCCTGTTTCCGTTTATATTAAGTATTGTGCTGTCGCGTAGAATGATATTTTCTGTAATAAGGCCCGGACTTTCAGAGATGCCGATATTAATAATTACCTGAGGAAAAGCAGAATATGATGACAGAAACAGTAATAACAGGGAGATCCGGATCCTTATTCCGGATAATAAACTCTTATTCAGCATATACAAAATGAATCAAAATTACTTAATACAATTTCTTTAAACGACCCGGAGAGAAAAATACAAAAATCTTGCCGTAAAACATAACATACTACCTATTAAAAAATGAATTCATTCATTTTGCAGCAACAAATGAGTTATTATTTTATATTAAATAAATTATTTATATTTTTAAAGATCAAAGAGAGCCTGAAATGTTAATGTCTAAATCTGTTAAAATACTAAAGTACCTGTTTTTGTTTCTCCTTATTGGAATACTCACAGGTTGTGCTACAGCACGACAGAATCCGTATCAGAAGAAGAGGGCAAAGGCTTCAAGGGTCCATACCTCCCAGTTAGGCAGAAACAAGTATTATTTTTCAACAGGCTACCAGAAAAAACTACTGCGTAGTTATAAGAAGAAATAGTATCGGTTTTTCATTCATCAAACTCCAGACTCAGGCTGTCATAAGCGAGCATAATATGGGGAGGCAGCTCTGTAGCTACCTGTTCATACAAACCCATCTGGTGGCTTATATGGGTTATGAAGGCCTTCTCTGGTGAAATTTCCCTGATAAAGTCAATTGCTTCCCGGAGGTTAAAGTGAGAAATATGTTTTTGTTTTCTTAAAGCATTAACAATCAAATATTTAACACCATAAAGTTTTTCCTTGCTCTCTTCCGGGACATAGCTGGCGTCTGTTATGTAAGCAAAATTTCCTACCCTGAATCCGTAAATCTCAAGTTCCATATGCCGTACCCTGATAGGAGTTATTTCAATATCATTGATCTTAAAGGCATAAGGGGGGATAGTGTTAAGTCTTATCTTTGGCACTCCCGGATACTTTTTTTCAGAAAAGACATATGCAAATTCTCTTTTTATTGCTACCTGTACCCTTTCTTCAGCATATACATCTATTGCATCCTGGCTTTTGTAATTAAAAGCTCTTATGTCATCCATACCTGCAATATGGTCCTTATGTTCATGTGTCAGTATAATAGCATCAAGCCTTTTGACATGTTCCCTGAGCATCTGCTGGCGGAAATCGGGACCTGCGTCAAAGAGTATAACACTTTTTCCTGTTTCCAGAAGCAGGGATGTTCTGAGTCGTTTATCACGCGGATCCTCTGAAAGGCATGTGGCGCATTCACAGGCTATTACCGGGACACCTTGTGATGTACCCGTACCGAGGAAAGTTATTTTCACTTTAAGATCAATTTCCCGTCAAACCTATATTAAAAATATAAGACAGCCAACAGGAATGGCGTTTTTATTAAACTGTGTTAATTTGTTATATTTGGTAAAACAAAAAATGTGAAAGGCAGGATATGGCTCATACCTGTGACCCTTGGCGGAGATAACTATGAAGATGTTATCCCCGGCAAAGTGCTGGAAGTCACAATAGGACTAAGGTATTTTATTGTAGAAAATTTACGAAGCGCCCGAAGGTTTTTAAGGCTCATCGACAGGTATTTCCCAATTGACGAATCTGTATTCTATGAGTTAAATGAGCATACACCTGATGAAGATGTATCACATTTCCTTGAAGCAATTTTTAACGGGCATGATATCGGGCTGATGAGTGAAGCAGGACTTCCGGGGATAGCAGATCCCGGTGCGAGGATTGTGGCGGAAGCACACCGGGAAGGAATTACCGTGACCCCTCTTTCAGGTCCCTCTTCAATAATAATGGCTCTCATTGCCTCCGGTATGAATGGTCAGAATTTTACATTTAACGGATACCTTCCCGTAAAACCGTTGGAAAGAACAGCAAAATTAAGAGAGCTGGAGAAAAAAGCGCATGAAGGATTTTCTCAGATTTTCATGGAGACGCCATACAGGAACCGGGCAATGCTTGAATCAATATTTGCCGTTTGCAACAAAAACAGCTTGCTCTGTATTGCTGCTGACATAACACTTCCTTCTGAATCGATACGAACCATGAAAATATCAGAATGGAAAAAGAATGTTCCGGAGCTTAAAAAAAGACCGGTTATATTCGTTTTACAGTAGATTAATTTTACTCAGGGACCCTGAACAACTTTTACAAGGTCAACCTCAAACAGTACAGGAGTATAGGCCGGAAAGCGGTAACCGCTTTGTCCGTACCCAAGGTAAGAAGGGACGATCAACTGTGATTTTCCCCCTTCTTTCATATATGATATACCTTCATCGAATCCTGCAATCAGATAACCCTCATTTACCGGCGTGATAAGCGTATCAGTTGTGCCGACATTTGTGTCGAAAGTATTGCCATTGAGGTATTTGGCAGCATAAAAAATATAAGCAGTGTCGTGTGTTTCCGCAGCAGGTCCTGTTCCGGTTAAAATCTCGAGATAATACAACCCGCTGGGTTTAAGTTCAAAATCCAGATCGGGATTTTTTGCAAGATAATCCTGAATAAGACTCTCTTCCTCTTTTTCAAATTTTTTAGTCGACATGCACGAGGTTACAAATATTATCAAAAGCCCTGCTAACAGTGTGAGTATAGTTTTTTTGGATAGCTGTATCATATTTTAAATAGTTTATTTCATAACTTCAAAAATCGTTCCATTAATCAATTTTGCTGATGGATTGTAACATTATAAATGATTATTGCCCGCGGTGGTATTTTCCCACCATCGCCTGTCAGTCCGTAAGCCAGGAACGGAGGCATAATAAAAAGTGCTTCGCCTCCTGGTTTCAACATTTTAAGTCCCTGATCAAGTCCTGCCGGCATTTCACTTCGGCCTAATACAAGTTCTTTCGGACCTGATTCCTTTGAAGAGTAGCAATATGTACCATCAAGGAGTGAACACTCATATTCCATCACTATCCTGTCATTTTCGATCAGATAGTTGCCGTTCCCTACTGACTTTATCTGGTACCACAACCCGGCCGGAGATTCAGTCATCTCAAGGCCTTTCCTTTCAATATAGTTTTGTATCCTCTCCCTGTCTTTCTGGACCATGTATTTGTTAAGTTCTGCCATTTCCTTCTTCCCCGGACCAGATTGACTATTCTCCCTCTTCTGTCCTGAATTGCAGGAAATTATACCCGGTACAAACAATATCAAAAAAAGTAACCTTATTTTCATTGATCCTTTTGTTGATATTCCTGGTAGAATTCTTTCAATGATTTAAGAAAATATGTGATAGTATTTTCAAGTGTATCATGGTGATCTCCTCCTGATGCATTCATGTGGCCTCCTCCCGAGAAATATCTGGAAGCAAATCTGTTGGATGGGAAGTCTCCTTTAGAACGGAAGGAGAGTTTTATAAATCCCTCTTTCTCAATAAACAATGCCGTAAAGATTATTCCTTCTATTGAAAGCGGAAGATTTACAAAGCCCTCGGAATCGCCCTTTATATAATTATATGAGGCAAGATCGTTCCTTGTAAGATAAATATAGGCAGTCTGAAAGTCCGGGATAATCGTCATCCTCTGATTCAGGGCGAATCCCTGTAGTCTCATTCTGCTAACAGAGAAATTGTTATAAATAAGATCCAGAATTTTTTCTTTATTAATACCTGTATCAATCATATCGGCAACCATTCTGAGCGTAGCACCGGTATATGTACCATGTTCAAAGTTTCCAGTGTCGGTAATAATTCCCACATAAAGCGCCTCTGCATATGATATGTTTCTGAAATGCTCCCCGTTCATCTCAGTAACCAGGTCATGAATAAGCTCTGATGTGGAGCATTTTGAAGACTCTGAGATCAGCAGATCAGCAAAATCATGTGGATCCAGATGATGGTCGATCACAACTTTGACTGCCTTTGAATTTTTTACCAGTGATTCAGCCTCACCCAGCCTGTCAGGCTGATTAAAATCGAGCATCACTATCAGATCTGCCCCTTCAATAAGCCTTTTGCATCTTTCCCTGTGCCTTATGAATACTTCTATCTTATCTGCTCCATCCATCCATTTTAGAAACTCCTGCAGGTTATTGGGAGCCATCATCGCTACATTCCTGCCTTTTGATTTAAGATAATGATAAAGAGCTATTTGAGAGCCGATTGCATCACCGTCCGGATTGATATGAGATATCAACAGGATATTTTCACTGGTGGAAAAAAGTTTTGCTAATTCCTTTGTATATTTGGATAAATCTGCCACTTTTGCTGCTGTTTTTAAGGGTGGTAAAGATAAGCAATATTCCTGAAGAGAAACTTCTGATGTTAATTTCAAAAAACGAAATATGAACGGCAATATTACATTTTCCATAATAAAACCTAATGCAGTAAGAACCGGAAAAACCGGTCCGATCCTGGCAATGATCAATGAGGCGGGATTTGAAATCACAGCGATGAAAATGTTAAGAATGACTCAGGAGCAGGCTGAATCTTTCTACGAGGTCCATCGTGGTAAGTCATTCTATGAAAGTCTGGTTGAATTCATGACCTCGGGACCGGTATTTGTAATGATTTTGAAGCACGAAAATGCTGTTGACGAATTCAGAAAACTGATAGGTGCTACCGATCCTGCAAAAGCTGAACCCGGTACCATAAGGGAACTATATGCAGTTTCTGTTCAGATGAATGCTGTTCATGGTTCTGACAGTGATGAGAATGCCGTCAGGGAATCCGATTTCTTCTTTTCCACTATTGAAAGATTCTAATGATCAAGATGGATACCGGAATCAACACTGACTTTTCTGACAGGAAAACTCTCGAGAAGTATTCTTCAGCTTTCACCCTCTCCGACATGGAGATCTTTATCTTCCCGGAGCTGTTTTACCCGCTTGTGCTTGCCAATATTATTTCACCCGTTTTGTGGAAATGGAGAGATGATCCCTGGTTCAAAAACATTGAAAAAAGGGGCTTCTCATATAAAGTTAACCGTATCAAGCAATTCATAATTCAGAATTATGTTTTCAACCTTGATCTGACAACCTGGGGACTTACGACAAAAAGCAGGGAAATTGAAAGATTCAGGGATTTTTTCGATATGGAGCTCCTTAAGCAGTCAAATGCTCTTTTCGGTTATGAAGGTGACAAATACTATTTTGATATTGACATCAGGAAGCACTTCGGGCTAGATAAATTTGATTCTGATATTATCCCATACTGGAAAACAGAGACCATTGAGGCTATGACAGCTTTCAGGCACAAGAATAACTTCATCACCGGAGCCGGGGAATGTGTTTCGCTTTCAGCTCTTTATGCCGCCGCAATGTTTGTAGTGGGAAGGATACCCCTTGAAAAGATATTTCTCATCGCAACTCCCCTTCATTCACAAAACTTCATCACCGAAAAAGAGGGGCTGATAACCAACAACAGGAGAATTGTCACCAAGAATATGTGGTACAACGGCACCTCACTCTCCGAGAAGGCAAGAAGGGCACTTGAAAATGAGAAAGTTACCATCGTATCACATATATCCGGCTATATTCATATCATTAACAAAAATGCAACAATTGACAGGGATGCATACAGTACATTTTCGGCCAGTCTCAGGGAATTCCTTATAACAGGTCTTACAAATCTTGTTTTTATTAACTTCCTGAGATTCAAGTCAAAATACAAGACTCTTTTCCAGTATGAGTGTGTGTGCGCGGATAAAAAAAGATATATCTCACTTGAGAAAATGTTTGAATATGAACATATCAGTAAATTCAATTTATCGGCTGATACCCGCGAACGGCTTGTAAATGAGATTGAAGGTGATGAATTTCATCTCAGTCCTTTGCCAGGGAAGATCATGCTGAATGAAGTGGAAAAGATCATTGAGGACAACCAGGATAAAAGTCTGGAGATAATTGAGGACCTGTTTATTAAGCTTAACGGATCTGTTCCCCGGGAAATGATCCGGGAGATGTTTAAAGATCTTGCTGCTTTCATTCACATTGATCCCAGGCTGCCGGATGCAAACAAAAACTACATAAAGAGTGTCGTTCCACGGATCTCTGTTGATGACAGCAGGAAGAAAATAACCGGGTCATTAATTGAGGCTGCTGATAAATCAGAGCTCTCGCTGCTAACGCTTTACGTTTACAGGCAGATGGACAGGATCGACTGGCTTCCGTTTGTCAAGGCGTCCATTGAGCGTAATCCTGTCTGCTTCAATGATCTTAAGGGGAAAAACATCCGGGAAGTATTTGAGATCCTTAACAAGATGCCCGACGAGTGCATATACGATGGACAGAGGTTGGCCCTCCCTGACGAAATCTGGAATTTCAGACGCGGTGACGGTGTAGAGAAAGCCCTGGTGCTTGCTGATTTTATTATTAACGGAGACAATAAGGCTGAAGTTATAATTGAGATAAACAATAATAAAGTTGAGCTAAAAAATAATAATCAGGACTTTATTTTTGCGTCAGCCAAATCGTTTGAGAAAACGATCAGGATTTCCGGTAATAATTACACAATAAAATAAATATTACACAGAGTTACACATTATTAACTTGGGGGGATGGGGGGTCATTTCAACACGATATCCTTTATAACCTCACTCCCGGCTTTTTCATTCAGTTTTTCCTTCAAAGCCTCCCTGAGCATCAAAAGCTCACTTCTCACTACTGAGGAATTAAGATGAACATAAAGGATGTGATCTCTGATGTATAATTTTGAGGTCCGCGATGCAATTGCCTTACCAACAATCTCTTCCCATGAGTTTATGAGATGGACTTCATTCAGCTTACCCTCAAGGTTCATTTCCTTGATATAGTCGTTCATGGCTTCAGCCAGCGATATGGTTTTGCTGCGTCTCATTTTCGGGTTTTTCCGTTATCAATTATTTCTTCAACTGCGTTATTATTTATCCTGAAAAGCTTATAGTCCGTTTTATGTGATGTCAGTATTTCATGCAGACGGCTCTGGTGGGTGTCGGTAATGAATATCTGTCCGAATTGCTGATTCCCTACAAGTCTTATTATCTGCTCAACACGTTCTGCATCAAATTTATCAAAAATATCATCGAGTAAAAGAATTGGTGAACAGCCCGATTTACCCTTTATGTAATCAAACTTGGCAAGTTTCAGGGCAACAAGAAAAGACTTCTGCTGTCCCTGTGAACCAAGCAATTTCACTGAATATCCGTTCATTTCAAATAGCAGGTCATCTTTATGTATACCTATGGTAGTATACTCCAGAAATCGATCCTTTGTAACAGAACCGATCAGGGCTTCGGCAAAATCACGCACTGACAGGTGTGACCGGTAAGAGAGCCTTACCCTCTCCTTTTCCGAGGAGATCATCGAATACCTGTCCTGGAAAACAGGAATTAGCTCACTCACCAAAGTCTCTCGCTCTTTGAATATATATGTCCCGTATTTTACCAGTTGTGAATCCCAAATCGACAGGGTATCGTTATCGAAGCTACCTGCAGATTTGAAATCTTTTAGAAGCCTGTTTCTCTGTTGCAGGGCTTTGTTGTACTTCAGTACGGAATCGAGATATTCCCCATCGTACTGGCTTATTATCTTGTTGAGGAACTTACGTCTCTCCTCGCTTCCTTCAGAAACCAGTGAACTGTCGGCCGGAGATATCATAACTACCGGATATTTACCGACATGATCGGAGAGCTTCTCGTACTCCTTGCCATTTTTCTTTAAAACCTTAGGTTTTTGTTTCTGAAATGCGCAATAGATCTGATCTTCTTCACCATTCCTTACAAAAGTACCGTTGATAATAAAAAATTCTTCTCCGTGACGGATGCTGATGCTGTCGATATTATTAAAGAAGCTTTTTGTAAGTGACAGGTAGTGAACAGCATCGAGTATATTCGTCTTACCAACCCCGTTATTCCCCACAAAGCAGTTAATCTTTGACGAGAATTCAAGTTCTGTCTGGTCGTAATTTTTAAAATTTGTGAGGGATAGTTTTTTAAGATACATAATGATGGTATAAAGGCAGAACAGCGCAAGGGTTCAAAGATTCAACAGTACAGTAAGTTAAAATTCAATTTGCAAATTATAAAGTGTAAAGTTAAGAAAAATTGGTTGCTGATCCATCGATATCATTGCATGAGTTAAAATGTACAGAAGTATGGAGATTCCTCTGTATTTCCCAACGCTATTCATGTCATTCCGAACGAAGTGAGGAATCTCCTGCACATAGTATGAAATTATTGATAAATAAATTAAAAATTCCTGTTATTAGTGTTATTAGTGTAATTTGTTTTAAAATAATTTAAAAAAAATTACTTTTGCGGTGGTAAAAATTAAAGTTCATTTTTTATTACAGATATGGCTAAGAAGAAGAAAGGAGACAGCTCTCAGGGGCTTAAAAATGTTGAGGAAACACTGACAAAAACAGAGCATTTCCTTGAGCAGAATTACAAATTATTGATTTACATTCTGGGTGTCATAGTAGTTCTGGTAGGGATCTTCTGGCTCTACAGGATGTACCTTGTGAAGAGAAATAATGAAGCCCAGTCTCAGATGTATCAGGCAGAAAGATACCTCGAAATAGATTCACTCAACCTGGCATTGTATGGAGATGGTAATTACCTGGGTTTCCTTGACATCGGCGAGGATTACAAATTCACAAAGGCCGGTAATCTTGCCCGTTACAGTGCCGGCATCTGTTTTCTTCACCTGGGCCGGTATGAGGATGCTATTGATATGCTCGAAAAATATTCAAAGAAGGATAAAGTGATTGGATCGCTGGCAATAGGTGCAACAGGCGATGCATGGGTCGAGCTTGGCGATATTGAAAAAGGCATAACAAAATATATTGAAGCAGCTGAATATGCCGACAACGAATTCAATACTCCTTTATTTCTTATGAAAGCAGGTGAGCTTTATGAACTTGAAGGGAACTTTGATAAAGCCCTTGATATTTATGAAAGGATACAGTCTGAGTATCCTGAAAGTACTGAAGGATCTTCGATCGAAAAATATATTGCACGTGTTAAGCTTCTGAGCCAGTAAAAATGGGCACCACCAATCTGTCGGCATATAACCCGGAGAGTATCCCTGATGCAGGTTCAATGAGATTCGGAATCGTTGTGTCGGACTGGAATGGTGATATTACGATGGCATTGCTTGATGGCGCGCAAAAGACTCTCCTGAAGCACGGAGCAGTTTCTGAAAATATCATTGTAAAACATGTTCCCGGCAGCTTTGAACTGACACATAGCGCCAAAATGATTGCCGAAAATGACAATCCTGACGCTGTTATATGCCTTGGATGTGTCATCAGGGGAGAGACTCCGCACTTCACATATATCTGCCAGGGAGTTACAGAGGGTATTACCCGGCTCAATCTTGATTATAAAATACCTTTCATATTCGGAGTACTCACTACTGATACTCATCAGCAGGCAGTTGACAGGTCAGGAGGGAAACACGGCAACAAAGGTGACGAAGCTGCAATAACAGCTATAAAAATGGCTGAGCTAAGCCGGGATATGAAAATATGATCTCTATCGAAGTACTTTCCTCACAAAGGCTACAGTAAAGTAGGCCATCAGAAAGACACCCATAAATCCTTCAATACTTGATATTATCCTTGCAGAACCATGAGGAAAATGGTCTCCATAACCTATTGTAAAAAAGGTTATTGCGCTATGATAGAATGAACGGGCAACAACACTCAACTGGTCGGTTGTTGATGAAAGAATATCAGCATTTGTGATAAGTATCATCAGGACATATATAATACTGAACAGGAAATATGCCACAATCATTGAAATGAGAACTCTGGCAGGATTTGTTGCATAGAGACCCATTGCATCAAAAATAAGCCATTTGAATCCATGAGGAATATAGCTCAGAATCTTTGTCAACCCTCCTTTCTCTTTCTGTTCTGTAAGCCATGATCTTGATTCAAAACGCTTAAACATAACATAAGCCTCATCCTCATCGGAATAGTTCCCGGTACTGCTAAAATTCTCCTTTAGTATTCTGAATTGTTCTGCTTTTTGCCTCAGGGTTGTTCCCTCCTGCTTCATGATGATCTCTTTACATTTATTCCGTCCCCAGTCAATATATAATTTCCCTATAAGACGCATCCCCGACATATCCAGGGTCTTTATATCAACAGGAAAATCATATGGTTCAATATCAACAATATCGCGGACAATTGTATCTGATATATCCAAAATGTCGGCTTTTGCCAGCCGCAGATCAAAATAATGGTCGAGATGACATGATTTAAGGGATAATGTCTGGAATCTGGACTCATAGAAGGTGACATCGCCAGCGCCGAAGTTTGTTCTCTCGAAGTTGACTTCCGTATCATCCATCTCCATAAGATTAAAGTTCTTGGGGCCTGCACCCATTTCTGCTTTTTTGAACTGAATCTTACCTGCTTTACATGAAGCTCCTTCAAAATTCACCTCTCCATTCCCAAAGACAGAACGGTTAAAGTTTATTCTTCCGGATCCGAAATCAACAGTCCTGAAATCTACCCTGCTATTTCCGAATTCGGTTCTTTCGAAAGATATCTCACAATCGCCAAATACAGAATAATGAAAATCAACCTTGCCACCACCAATACGTGCTACTTTGAAATTAAAGCGACCGTTGCTGAAGTGAGTGTTTATAAAAAGAAGTTCACCATCATTGAATTCCGTATTAGCAAAACTCACCTCTCCATCACCAAACTGAATATCCTGGAAATCCTTTATTCCGTCATTTACAACAACATTTTTAAACATAAAATCACCTTCACTAAATATAGCTCCGGTGAATTCTATATTACCATCCTTGAAAAAAGTATTTGAAAAAATCACATTGCCCTTGCCAAACCGTGAGCCGACAAAGGAGACTTTTCCCTTCCCAAAATGTGCTCCATCAAAGCTGATCTCCCCGTCTGCAAAGGAAGCATACGAAAAATCGTTGCAGATATTTGATTCAAAAAAGGCATTTTTGGCAGAAAATCCTTTAATAGTAACTATTTCTTTCTTTTCAATATTATTATGCCGCCTGAAGGTTGATAAGGAAAAGTCAGATATGTAGCAATTATCAAGGACAATATTCTTCCCCTTTTTTATGAGGTCATAAATCCCATTGATATCAGCCACACCAAATAATTCATTATTAATCTCTTTACCTTCAGCATCATAGAAAGTTATAATAGCAGTACGAGGATTGGTACTACCATCGTCAGCAATATACTTTACATCTTTAATATTGACGTGGTAGTTTCTATATCCGGTTTTCATTAAGGCAGGATTTATTTGAAATGCCAAGGTATAAAAAAAAATAATCTGTGCTAATCATTATCGCATGCAGAGTGCCCGATATGGACAGTAAGAACATTTGTTCCAGTCATCGGAGGTCATGAAAAAAGGTTCATCAATACTGAATATAGCTTTCACCGTTGCATTAAGACAACTCATATATTCATGTCGTACAGATGTATAATCATCTACAGGAATTTCATTGTTTCTTCCCGGCTTAATTTTGAGAAGATCTTCACCATGCGATTTTTTTATCTGATATATTGAGGGCCTGACCTTTACATCCTGCTTTTCATTCAGGTAACCTTCACAGTATAGCAGTGTCTGAAGCCAGCCATCATAATCCTTCTTCCTGTCATCAGCAAACAGGTCTTCAATAGAACTTATAGAATCAGCTATTGTGCCTGTTTTATAATCCAGGATTCTTGTTGTGCCATCCTTCAGATCTACCCGGTCTATTACTCCTCCTGCTACAATGTTGATCGTGGTGTTTCCATCTTCAATATTTACCGGAAAAGTCACCTGTTTCTCGAGATCAATAATAGAGAATGGAGCCATTGCTTTGTCGGTCTTCAGTATCCGCATAATATATTCCACCAGTACCTCTCTGGCTATAAGCTCATTACCTGTTGCGACATTATAATTTCCCCTTCCAAAAAATTTTCTGATAGTTCTTTTTATTAGTCCGGAAACTACAGTCGGATCACTAATAAGTGACATTACTGATTCAGCATCCACTCTCTTTCCGGTGAAGTCCTCATAGAGGCTTCTCATAGCTTCATGCAGAATGGTCCCCAGTATTGCCGGATCAATGTCCCCAGTTATCTCATCAGGTTCTTTCAGTCCGCATACATACCTGTAATAGAACTTCATCCTGCAGTTTAACCATGTGTTGACAGCAGAGGGAGAGAGTATCCGCCCCTGTTTTTCAGGCGAAAACCGTTCCATAAGCTGATTCTGTTGCTCTTCAGTTCGGTCAATTATTTCACTTATATTGCCACGGGTTCTGATCTCGAAACTTAAATTGAGCATTTCAGGCTTAAGCAAAGGTTCATACTTCATCTGCTGAAGGAATCTGCTCATCTCCCCGCTTCTTAATCCTTCGGGATTAGAGTTATATATGAATGTCACATTTTCAGCCCTTTGAAGAAGCCTGTAGAAATGGTATGCATATACCGATTCCCTGTGATTTATTGAAGGCAGGCCGAAAGCTTCCCGAAGGCTGAAAGGTATGAATGAAGAGACAGAAGTTAATGCCGGAAGGATCCCCTCATTGACTGACAATATTACCAGATTTCTGAAGTCGAGCGTTCTGGTTTCGAGAATACCCATCACCTGTATTCCCGAGAGAGGTTCTCCGGAAAATGGTACAGACTGGTTTCTTAAAAGCCGTTCAAACAGACTTATCCAGGTATTCAAGGTCAATGCCAATTCCGGTAAGCCTGTAACCGCATCGAGCCTGTTTATTGAAAGCATTACCCTGTAAATGAATTCATTCCTTATACTTTTTCCGGTTGAGTCACTTCCGGATTCCTCTCCATTACCTGAATCGGCCGATACTACCAATGATAACACCGATTTTAAGTATTCCGAGAAGCTTGCAGGTGAGTCAGCTTTAATGAAAATATTTGCAAGGCCCTGGCAATGACTGAACCGGTCTGACGGAACCATAATAAGGTTCTGTTCAGTAATCTCTTTAATGATCTCCCTGTCGGATTCACTTATCAGTTCAGCCAGGAGTCCGTTTTTCAGCAGGCTTAGTACGTCCCTGTGATTGAAGAGTACAGTTCCGTCCTGTACCCTTGCATTTCGCTGCAGGTCAAGAAGATGTTTAACAAGGGAATAGATGAGTGTCTGCCTTAGAGGATAGCCCATGGTGATGTTTATATCCGGCATATTCTCAGGGAGGCTTGTAAGCACCGGCATAATAAGGTTTTCATCAGCAAGTATGACTGCCGTTTCATGCGCGTTTTCAGGTGTGAGCCCGGGTATTTCACTTATCATCTCAGGAATAAGCTTCACCTGTGCCACATCCGATGAGGTGTCAATAACGCGTCGTTTTATTGAAGCTGCCGGTTTTGACAGCATTGTTTCATAGCTCCATTCACCTGGCATATCATTTCCGAAATATTTAAGGTTATCTTTCAGAAAAAATCCGGCGGAATTGAGTCTGCCTTCCCTGATGTATGAGTTATCATAATCCCAGTAGAATTTTGCCCGGTTCTCATCTTTAAGCTTTGACATCAGCAGTTTCTCGCATTTATTAAGGGCGTTGAATCCTGCAAAATGTGCTGATTCCCATTTTATGTCTGTCAGTTTCTCCATACCGGGACCCTCAATAACATCCCGGAAGATCATTCCCTCATAGGCAAGATTTTTTTCTTTAAGTGACCTCCTGAATCCTTCATAGATGTCATTCAAGATTGACCAGACGCTGTTAAACTCTTTCTTCTGATCTGACATTCTCTCAGGATCGAAGTTGGTCCAGAAACGTTTTACAACATCAGCCTGTTCATCTGTAAGACCTCCAAATTCCCGTTCTATCTCTTTGATATCCTGTATATTATGAAATATTTTTGAAGCATCCCCAAGATTCTTATCCACATCATCAAAGTCATTCAGAAGCATATCGCCCCAGAAGTAAAAATCATCAAAACTTTCATTGCTTTTTCTTGCTGTACGATATACTTTATAGAGTTCAAAGAGCAGTATCTCATTCTCTGCCAGTTGCAATTTCGATAACGACCTGAACAGGTCATTAATAGTCATTATGGCCGGAGTCCATGCCGGTTTGCTGATCTCTTTCGCAAGATATTTCAGGAAAAAAAGTCCGGCCCTGCGGTTTGGAAAGATAAGGCAATGGTTATTCAGCCTGTTACCGTATTCAGAGTAGAGATGCTTTGCAATATGTTCGAGGAAATATACCATTTATGATATGCGATATACGATATGCGATTTATAATAAGTTTATTTTTACTTTTTACTTTTTACTTTTTACTTTTTACTTTTTACTTTTTACTTTTTACTTTTTACTTTTTACTTTTTACTTTTTACTTTTTACTTTTTACTTTTTACTTTTTACTTTTTACTTTATAATACTTTCCTTGCCAGGTATCGAGTTCTTCGAGGCGTTTTTCGATGAGAGGGACGATCTGGTCGGTTCTCTTCTTTCCCCATCTTCTCTCTGTGAGAAAACGCGGGGGAGCTTCCCCGGTAAAGCGCTCTACAATAATTGCAGGATTCAGTCTCTCAAGAAATTTAATTATAAAATCAAGATAATCTTCCCATGTAAACAGGTGAAAATCAGCCGGATTACCACGATATTCGGTTTCCATTGCAGTATCTCTGATTATCTGCAGCTGGTGGAATTTAACTGTTGTCAGTGGTAGTCCGGAAATGATTTCCGCTTCAGCAAGCATCTCATCGCGCGTTTCGCCAGGCAGACCGAAAATGAAATGAGCGCCTGTTTTTATTCCGAGTTTTTGAGTTGCTGCGACAGCATTTACTGCATCCTCAAATGAATGTCCCCGGTTGATTCTCTTTAGTGTTTTATCATAGCATGATTCAATGCCATATTCCACCGAGAGATAACAACGCTGAGAAATGTCCTTCAGTAATGCAAGCCTGTCATCATCTATACAATCGGGTCGTGTTCCGATAATCAGTCCTATTATTCCCGGATACCGCAATGCCTCCTCATATAATGATTTCAGGGTTTCAACAGGTGCGTAGGTATTTGAATATGCCTGAAAATAAGCAAGGTAGGACACCGCTTTACGGTATCTTTTTTTATGGAACTCCATCCCCTCCTCTATCTGCCGGGACACGGATTTTTCAGGGATGCAGTACGAAGGATTGAATGCATCATTATTGCAAAATGTACAGCCTCCGGTACCTTTTGTACCGTCGCGGTTGGGGCAGGTAAATCCTGCATCAATGGAAACCTTCTGAACTCTCGCTCCAAATAGTTTCCTGAAGTAATCAGGGTAGGCATTGAACCTCCTGGCATGCCCCCATGGGAATTTACCATTTTTCTTCGATTCCGGCATCAGGCTTCAACTATTTTATTCTTGTCAACATACCACAGGTAACCTTTAATATCCCTGTATCCCATCTCTTTGAGCAGGTTGCGATACTGGTTCACCTGTCCGGCATAACGCTCATTCTCTTCACCAAACTTGAAATCGATTATTGTTGCATTATCACCTTTTATTATTATCCTGTCCGGCCGGCGGGTCTGACCTGACGGCAGGAGTATCTCTGCCTCTTTCATTACATTTAATCCGGGACTGAACCATTCCGATGCCGGAGATGATGAAATCAGCTCCTCCAGTTTTTTCTCAAGCTGAGAGGTTTCAGATGAAGCTATTCTTCCTTCAAGCGCCAGTTGGTTTACTGCAGCGGGAATATCATCTTTATTATCAATGCTTTCAAAAACACTGTGCATCAGCTTTCCATAATTTATCTTCTGCCTGATGGCTTCACCGCCTTCCGTAAAATAGTTTTCACCATGCAGCTTCAGGCGTAACGATCCCGGTTTCCTGCTGACGATATAGTTCTTTGATATCATATCCCTGTTCACCCGGTTTTCTTCTTTGCTTTCAGGGATCTCCCCATACTCAAATATCTTTCTTTCAGCATCATAACAACCTGAAAGAACGATGCCTGATTCACCGGCAGGATTTTCATCTGAAGTAACTGCATCCTTAAGGGTCTTTGCAATACCTTCAGCTTTAGAGGGAGTTTCCGGAGCAAAAGCCCATATAGCATCAATTGCCCTTGTAAGTGCAACATAAAGAAGGTTAATGTTATCGATATGAACGGAAAATCTTTCATCGTTATAATAACCGGCAAATATAGTTTCAGCAAGAGCAGTGCCATATCTTACAGGCACTATCCCCAGTTCATCAAAGGGAGATGACCCCGGCTGTACCCATAATATGGGCTGTTTTGAGGATTTATGATCCAGGTTCCAGGAAATGAAAGGAAGGACAGCGATCCTGAATTGAAGCCCTTTTGATTTATGGATGGTGAATACTCGTGCAGCATCCTGGTTTGCCGGCAGTACCAACGATTTTGTGTTGCCGGTTGTCTCCCACCACTCCAGAAATGACTGAAAATCAGCACCTTTTATTCCTGAAAAACCAAGGACAAGATCCTGGAAAGCATCAAGATATGCAACATTCCAGGAATAGCTGCCCAGGCCAAAAAAGTCGATAATGCTTTCGGTGGCCTCAAAGAGTGGCAGCTGGCCGGCCTTTATCATAAACTGTTCGTATCCTTCAGGAAAACGACCATGAGATCCATCCTCCAGAGTACTGCGGAAGAGAGGGATCTTATCTGCCTCTTCATATCCCGTGGCCAGCAGGTAAAACCTTAACATCTGAGCCCTGCTGATCATATCTACGGGATTATTAAGCACTTTTATTACCGATATGATGAAAGTAATGGCATGAGAACCGGACAGTAACAATGAATCATTTGAAACTATATTGTAATTATACTTATGTTTTTGCTCCGGCCCGGCACCCGTGGTATACTCAATCATTCTCCTGACAACTGCTTCTCCATCTTTTGCTCCCCTTACTATAATACCGATATCTGAAGCCTTATATCCTTTATCCTGAACAGCTTCGATAACTGAAGGGAGCTTCTCAAGTACTATTTCCTCCCATTTCCGTGTAATCTTGCCGCGTTTCCCATTTTCCTGTCCGTTTTTGACTTCCCGTTCATCATCGATAAACTCAAGCCTGACATAGCCTCCACTAAGTTTATCAGAATTGACCTGTATTGCTTCAGCATACAAATTTTTAAAGTCTGTTGAAGAGTGATCTTCTGAAAATGTTTCTTCGGTTTGTGCCGGGATTAATGAAAACAGAGAGTTGTTGAACCTGATAATATTTGAGCGGCTTCTCCAGTTAGTCACCAGCGGTTCACTAAGGAATCTCTTACCGTCAACCAGCTTATCTTTCATATCTGCAAGTATGTGCCAGTCGCTGTTCCTCCACCTGTATATCGATTGTTTGATATCGCCCACGACAAGATTGTCGCATCCACGGCTCATGCTTTCATTTATCAGCGGATAAATATTTTTCCATTGAAGACGTGATGTATCCTGGAATTCATCGATCATGTAATTCTCGTATATGTTACCGATCTTTTCATAAATAAAAGGTGCCTGGTCTTCCCCTGTTATCAGGCTGAGAACCTCGCCGGCCTCAGAAAGCAGAAAACTGTTCTCAGAAGAGGCAACCTGATGCACTTTGTTCAGCACATCTCTTAGAATTCCCAGGGCATATATGTTTAAAAGAATGGCAGTTGCACTTTTGTAATTTATGATATTACTGTCATAGAACATGATAGCTTCCTTCAGATATTTCTCCAGTCCAGCAGATATTGCTTCCACCAGCTGCGGTGCAGGATTACCGGATGACCAGACAGGGGCGGCATCGAGGATTTTCATAACATAAGAATTCGCTTTAATTATGTTTCCTGTTGCCAGAGATCTTATATAATTCGGTATCCCTCTTCCTTTCTGGTAAAACATGTCATCTGCGAGGTCATTTTCGATAAATATCTGCTCGCATTTTTTACCAAGAGTCTGCAGATTTTCTTCAAAAGTTCTCTTCAGATCACGTAGCTTTTTGATATAGTCAAGAAGGAACTCTTTATTTTCAAGGTTAGCCCTCTCCTCATTTGAAAGGATCCTGAATTTCTCCTTGAAAAGTTCTTCTGATAGTTTCATAATATCGCCCCTGAGGTCCCAGCTTCTTTCCTCCTCAAGATTAGCAATAACATATTGGTTAAGCCATTTTCTTAACTGGCTATCGCCTGCTGAAGAGGCGATCATTTCATCAACGGCCGTTGAGAGTATTATGTTATGATCCAGCTCTATATTGAACCCGGAATGAAGGCCGGCTTCTCTTGTGAATGCGCGAAGCACTTTCTGAAAAAATGCATCGATGGTACATACCGAGAAACGGGAGAAATCGTGAAGTATTGAAAAGAGGATTTCCCCGGCTTCCTGCCTGATGTTCTCCTCGCTCCTGCCGGTATCTTTTACCAGTCCGGGCAGGTATTCGGATTTACCTCCTGTAGAGAGGATATGGAGTTGATCTAATATCCGGCTTTTCATTTCGGCGGTGGCCTTGTTTGTAAAGGTCACGGCCAGTATCTTACGGTAGTTATACCGCGATCTGAAAAGATGTGTAAGGTAAATACCTGCAAGTCTGAATGTTTTGCCCGATCCTGCGGATGCGCTGTATATTGTAAGTGTGCCTTGTCCCATGGAGGGTTAAAGTTATCGAATTTTATTCTAATTTCTCCCCCTCACGCACTCACCCCCTCTCCTTTTCTTTTTATATCTTTACCGCATGAAAAAACGTGTAATCATCGGCCTCTCCGGAGGTGTCGATTCCAGTGTGGCGGCCTGGGTTCTGAAGGAACAGGGTTATGATGTAGCGTGTCTCTTCATGAGGAACTGGCACGATACTACCGGTTTGCTTCAGAGCGATTGCCACTGGGAGGATGACCTTATGTTTGCCGAGATTGTGGCAAAGAAGCTGAAGATACCTTTTCATTTTGTCGATCTGAGTGAGCCTTACAGGAAAAGGGTAATAGACTACATGTTTTCTGAATATGAAAAGGGACGAACTCCCAATCCCGATATACTTTGTAACAGGGAAATTAAATTCGATTCATTTGCCGAAGAAGCAAGGAAACTAGGTGCAGATTTTGTTGCCACAGGACACTACTGTATAAAAGATACAATAAGTGTAAAAAATACACCTGTTTACAGGTTACTGGCAGGAAAAGACAAAAACAAGGACCAAAGCTATTTCCTTTGCCAGGTGAGCCAGGAGCAGCTCGGTTTCACAATTTTTCCCATTGGTAATATGACAAAGGCTGAAGTAAGAAAGATAGCCTGTAAGCTGGGTCTGGCAACAGCACAGCGTAAAGATTCGCAGGGCATTTGCTTTATTGGAAAGGTGGATCTGCCAACTTTCCTGCAACAGCAGCTAAAGCCAAAAAAAGGAGATACTGTTGAAATTAATTTAACAGACGGGATCAAAATATGGGAACCAGGATTCCCGGATGATAATAGATCTGAAAATGTATTAAAAGAGATTGTTAAACCGCATGATTTTGAACATCTTTCCGGTAAAGTTATCGGCACACATAACGGGGCCCATTTTTTTACTGTCGGGCAAAGGAAAGGGATAAATATCGGAGGTTATAAAGAGCCTTTATTTGTTTTAGGAACCGATGCTGAAAGGAATATCCTGTATGTCGGGGAGGGACAATCGCATCCCGGATTATACAGGAAAGGTCTGATGGTAAAGAGTGATGAGATCCACTGGATAAGGACTGATTTGGAGATGAAAGCAGGTGAAAACCGTGAGTATATGGTAAGGATCAGGTATCGTCAGCCGTTGCAAAGGGCAAAGCTATTCAGGAGAAAGAATGGTATCTATATCATATTCAATAAATTACAACGAGGCATCGCTGCAGCGCAGTTTGCCGCGTGGTATGACGGGGATGAAGTTATCGGGTCGGGAGTAATAAACCGGTAACCGGCCAGCCTACACTAAAGCTAAAGCTGACAATGCAACCGGCGTTTTAACCACGGATTACACAGAGACTAAACTGAGTCTGATCATTGCACCATAATACCGCCATACCGTTGCACCGTTATACCGTTAAATAAAAAAGGGACCTCTTAGTCAGGGTCCCTCTTAAATATAGCAAACAGAAAATTAAAGATTATATACCAGACCTACACTGACCGACAATGCTTTGTTTGTAAATCCGAAGCCGTTGTCAACATTGCTTAAGTTCTGAAAGCCATGTTTATAGCGCAATTCACCAATGATCGACAAGCTTCCAAAATTCCATCTTGCCCCTGCTCCTGCTATAGTAGCAAATTCGTTGTACATTATACGTTCAGCGATATTATCTTTGTATGCACGGTATCTTTCTTCTATTTCTGATATCTTACGGACAATCGTTGTATTTCCCAGGATATTAATGCCCCAATTGACTCCCGCATATAAATAGGGCGATAAGCCAATCTCTGAAAATGTGTATTTAAAGAATAGCGGTACATCGGCATAGAAGAGATCCATATTGACACGATCAATTTCGGATGATTCTCCATACGTTTGCAATACAGGGCTTTGCTCAGAATAAATATATGTTTCGATAATATTGTCGGCACCGTATTTGGAGTAATTTCCTTCAATCTGTAAACCCAGTTTGCCGGTGATATTATATCCGAATACCAGACCATACGATAAATTGTCAAAGGTCATTTCTGCAAAGTCTCTTTCCGATTTTACTATCGATTCAAAATCGACTACACTATAGCCCGCCTTTACTCCGATAAAGAATTTACCTTCTCCTCCAATACTTTCAGAGTCCTGGGCTGTCAATCCGCCTGAGAATACTACTATTATTGTAAACAACAGTAATATTTTCTTCATAAGCAAATAATTTTAAATAACAGGCAGGCATTTCACCTGCCTGTTAATAATTCCCACTATTGTTCAATGGTCCGTTTACCTGTACCAAAGTTAATATCCCGGATATATGCTTTTCCTGCAGTAGCCATAACTGATGCTGATGGCAGGAATGCAGAAGCTTTAGCTGTATACGGATTATTCTTACCGATATATCCGCTACCATGGTTGGTCATGATTACATTGGTAACACGACCCTCATTTACCACAGCTACACCTTCAGCTCCGGAGCCTTTACCGGGAATAGAGGCAGTGAAAGTCAGTGTAGGAGGTGTGTCATATCCGAATCCCTGAGTAAATGGATAACCACCGGTAAACTCTACTCCTTTTATCCTGCCATCACTTTCAACAGTACATCTTCCCACTGCCGTCATTGATGAGTATGGAACAGTAATATTTACATTGGGAGTTACATAATATCCTGAACCCGGATCAGTAATGGTTAATCCGGTAACCTGGCCATTACTTACAGTAGCTGATAGTTGGGCTGCACTTGTCACTGTAGGAATTATATCTCCTTCTGATTCCTCCATTATAAAGACATTAGGAGGAGCAGTATAGCCCTGACCATGGTCATAGATCTCAACTCCTGACAACACTCCGTTCCCGAGAACAGGACTGGCTTCTGCCTGTACACCGGCTCCCGCAGGAGGATCAATCAGAACAGTGACATCATTTGCATCATCAGAAATGTAACCACTTCCCTGATTATCAACTACAAGATCCATAATTTCCCATGTGATTAATGCTGTAGCAGCAGCTCCGCTGCCGTTACCATCTACAGGTGTGAAAGCAACAGTAGGCGCTGCATCAAAGAAATAGCCGCCATCATTCAGAGTAACCTTTCTGACACCCATGTCGAATTTCACATCGCAATCGCCGTAAAATTCAGCCGAAACAGTACCATCATCAAGGAAAATGCTGGTTACATCATCAAAACCGACACCAGGTGCATTCAGAGAAATGTCTGTCACCGGGAATCCACGGACTGGAGTAGCAGAAGCGCCTGTTCCGCCGCCTGAAATAGTAACGAGTGGAACATCGGTATAACCTGATCCGGGTGCTATATAAACACGCGGAGCCTGCGTATAACCTTCTCCCTGGTAAATCATATTAATTGAAACAATACCGGAACTGGTCAGCACAGCATAAGCTTCAGCTTCTGTTGTAGGTTGAGCATCCGGTGTGCCGGTAGGTGCTGAGAATGTTACATAAGCTGACTGTACATTTGTCGCGATCGTGCTGTAAGTCATAGCAGACGGAGGACCAAACATTGTCCTGACTGTTTGAACACCCCATACCGGTGCACTATTCAGAGTAGCCTGTAGCAGTGATTGATTAGTAGCAAATTCATCGGCACAAAGAACAAATGGAAGTCCATCCGGTGTTGATGGAACCTGGAGAGAGAATGATCCGTCAGCAGCAGTTGTTGCTTCGAAAACTGTACTATGAAATGCAATCTGCCTGATAAGTGCGTAATAATCAAATGACCAGTATCCGCAATAGTCACATTCGTAAACATCGTAATATGGCATCTGGATGTACTTGTAAATAAAGCTGGGATTATCCACATCTATTGTAGCTACGATTTTAACATCAGCAGCTGCCTCAGGTGCATCATTTGTAAGGTCAGTCTCAACAGTAGCAATCCCCGAAATTGTCGAAAGGTTGTCTGTCAGAGAGAACATAGGTACCATTGTTCCGGCTTGTCTGACAAGGCTGTAGGCATCTGTATAAACTGAATCTGGCAGAGCCGGCAGTATAGCTACAAAATCCACTTCACAATATCCCGTTTTCTGTACATTGACGGTAACAATTCCATTTCCATTATGTATTCATGATCCAATGTTGCCTGTGCAATTGCAAGAGAATCTTTAAGAAGTTCAATATCCTCCTGGTTGGCATAAGCATCCTCTTCAGTAAATACATCTTTTGTACATGAAGAAGTAAAAGCAATGAATCCGAGAAAGACAAGGATTCCAAAGATTGTTTTATGTGTGATAAATCACTTTCAGGAGAGCCTGTTCTTATAATCCTCGTATCCGAACTTACGAAGAACTTTGAATTTCCCTTCCCTGGTCCATATACCTATCGAGGGGTGTTGTACTCCATTAAAGGTGGTTGTTTTGACCATTGTATAATGGATCATATCAAGGAAAATGATCTTATCACCCGGCTTCAACTTTTTATCGAAAGACCAGTCGCCCATGAAATCGCCAGACAGGCAGGAGGTCCCGCCTAAGCGATAAACAGGCTTTCCGGGTACAGGATCAGTTGCTCCCAGTATT
>Ga0307437_1000278_pt1 | contig 42571 bp, 37 predicted proteins | sample SalMarWE160390MG_FD_202146 | JGI IMG/M metagenome (GOLD analysis project Ga0307437, IMG submission 202146) | Salt marsh sediment microbial communities from the Plum Island Ecosystem LTER, Massachusetts, United States - WE1603-90 | ecosystem: Environmental > Aquatic > Marine > Intertidal zone >...
CGCCTCAAACAGCCCCCGCTGCCCCGATCGCTTTCCCAGCATGCCTTCCCTCCCCAGCCTACGAACTCCACACCTATTATATCACAGGAAGTGGTTCATCATGACACTTTTCGGCCAGGTTTCTAGGTTGTTCACATCCGTCGCTACCTCGGGATGCTCAGCGCCATACGCCTGCTCATCTATCCTCAGCGCCCGCTCGAAGCACTCCCGCGCCGCCTTCAAGTCCCCCAGGTCGTGGAGCACCAAACCCAGGTTGTTCACCCGAATCGCCACCGTGGGGTGGTCCTCCCCATAGGCCGCCTCAGCCATCCTCAGCGCCCGCTCGTAGCACTCCTGCGCGCCTCGGAACTCAGCAACGGCTCTCAGATGGAAGCCCAGGCTATTCAACAGCGTCCCGGCCTTCTCCCACTCTCGCTTCTCGGCCTCCGCCGCCAGACGCCTGAGATGAACCAGTTCTCGCGCCAGCGTGGCGGGCAGCCCGCTCTCGTTCTCCTGGAAGGCGAATTGCCCAATCGTCCCCGCCACTGTCTCCCACGCCTCCTCCTCGCCCTGCCCGGGCGCGGAATGGTTCCTAGCAAACTCGCCCAGCAGGCGATGGAGCAGCAACCGCCCTTCGGCTTCCTCCTCGATCAACCCCAACCGAGTCAGGCGCTCCACCGCCCCGGCGGCCAGACGTCGCTCATCCTCGACCTCAGGGTCCAACCCTGCCGAAGCGAAGAGCAGGTCGCGTCTCATGGAGACCGGGGCGAAGTGTGAGGCCAGGTGGAAGAGCTTCATGGCCAGCAGATCGGTCGCGTCGCCGGGGTCAAGGCGCCGATAGCTCGTCTCGAAGGTGGCGGCCACGCTCTGCACGTGGTCGGTGGGGGAGGGATCCTGCACGAAGTCCACTAGTGTGGGGTTCTCCAGCACCGGCTGCGCTTGCAACTCTTCAAGGTACTGCGGCAAGGTAACATCGTGTCTGTAGGCCTCCAGGTAGGCCCCGGCCAGCGCCACGGCGAGAGGTAAATCCCCCAGCGTCTTGCAGATGGCGTTCGCAGCCTTCGACTCCTCTTCGTCCTCCAGCGCCTCGGGACGGCCCTTGCACAGCAACTCTATCGCCTTCTCCCTAGGCAACGTGGACAGCCTGACTTCCTCTATCCCCAGACCGCTGGGCCAGTCCGTGCGGCGGCTGGTGATCAGCACCCGGCAACCCCCAGTCACCGGGCGCCACTCGTTCACTACATTGGAGTCGTCCACGTTGTCGAAGATCAGCAACCGAGGGATGGCCCTCTCCCACTTCCTCTTGACGTGCCCTAGCTGCTCCTTGAGCGAGAGTCTTTCGAACGCCTGAAGGTCCATGCCCTCAGGGCCGCCACATCGGGCTACCTGAGAGGGTATGGCCTCCGAATCCTGCATGTCCAGCCAGAACACCCCGCCTGCGTACCGGCGTCCATAACGATGGGCGTACTCCACAGCGAGCTGTGTCTTCCCGATGCCACCCAGCCCCGTGGCCGCCGCCACCTGCCCGATGGCCGTCGTCGATCCCGCTCTGAGATGCCTCTCCAGTTCTTGCAGTTCATCCTCTCGACCGACGAAATGCGGATTGGCCCGCAAGGGCATCACCGAGCCAAGAGGCAGGGCGCGCACGGGAGGAACCGCTTCAGACTCCTCGCTTTCATACTGCCCCACCCACAGCTCGAAGTCGGCGGGGCGCTCGCGCGAGGGGTCCAGGTCGGCCACGAGTTGTTGAAGCCTGAACTCGTAGGAAAGGGGGTCACCGTGCGTATCGGAGAAGTCGATGCACTGTCGGATGGCTATCTCGTCTGGGAGCTCACAAGGGGTGTGAACGATAGGGATCAGCTTCCGGTCATCAGCAGAAGGGTCATGGAAGATGGCTACGTAGACCTCGAAGGGGGCCACACTGCGTCCATGGCCTCAGGAGAGACCACGAAAACAACATGGCGGCTCTCCTTCACGCCACGGCGCAGGCCCACGATCCAGTTCTCGCCGCCGCGCAGGCACCACTCGTCGAACCAGACCTCAAACCCCTCGTCTCTCAGGCGGCGAGCCAGGTCCCGCGTCCACTCCTTCTGAGCCTTGTTGTGGCTCAGGAACACGTCGTAGGCGAAGTCGGGCATCCCCAAGCCTCCCCCTACTAGAGATTGTACACTAACTCGCCTCGTTTGTCAAGCGTGCTTGCGACCCACCACTCCCAAGAAAGCATCCTGAGTAGCTGCAGAGCAGCGTATCGAAGGATTCGTCTGAGCGCCTGCGCAAGCTCCTGCACACCCGCATCCTTCGATACGGCCTTCGGCCTACTCAGGATGCTGTCGTGGTGGCGCCAAGGGAGCCTTTCGTAGTGAGGGCTTTAGCCCTTTCGCGCCGCCACCCATGCACCAATAACAAGCGCGGCTCTCTGTAGACCCGAAGGGACTCACCGAACTTGGTTATTCCTGGTCCAGCGATTCGAGGTTGTTCAAAGCCCCCTGGGTCTTCCAGTGCTCTTCGCCGTAGACGCTGCGGCAGATGGCGAGCGCTCGCTCAAAGCACTTCCACGCTTCTTCTTTGTCGCCTTGCTCCTGAAGCACTGTGCCAAGATTATTCAATATGGTGGCCACGTCAGGGTGGTCCCTGCCAAGAGCAGCTTCGGTTATCCTCAACGCCCGATCAAAGCACTGCCAAGCTCCTCCCAGGTCACCCAGCTCACGCCGCACGCCGCCCAGGTTGTTCACGGCCGTCGCCACTTCAAGGTGGTCCTTCCCATACACCCGCTCGTATATCCCGAGCGCCCGCTCAGAGCACTGGCGCGCTCCTTCCAACTCCCGGAGGTTCTCAAGCGCTTGGCCGAGATTGTTGACGAAATTGGCCACCTTGGGGTGGTCTTTGCCATAGGCCACTTCAGCTATCGCCAGTGCTCGTTCGAAGAGTTCGCGCGCTCCTTCCGGCTCTCCCAGGTCCAAGAGCACGGTGCCGAGGTTGTTTGCATGTATTGCCACCTTGGGGTCGTCTTTCCCGTACTCGACCTCAGCTATCGTCAACGCGCTCTGGAAGCACGTTCGAGCGGGGCGCAACGAACCCACCAGCCTCAAGTGGTATCCCAACGTGCTGAGCAGGAGTGAAGTCCCTGGCAAATGGCGTTTCCCGGCCTCCCTTGTCAGAAAGACTAGATGAGCCAACTCACGGGTGACGCTCCCCGGCAGTCCGCTTCTGTTCTCGTGGCTTGCGAATCGCTGGACGGTCTCCGCAACCGCCACCCACGCATGCGCGTCGCTCTGACCCGGCGCCGGATGGTGCCTGGCAAACTCGCCCAGCAGGCGGTGCAGAAGCAACCGCCCCCGGGCTTCCTCCTCGATCAGCCCCAATCCCGTCAGGCGCTCCACCGCGTCTGCAGCCAGCCGTCGCTGCTCGTCGACCTCAGGGTCCAACCCTGCCGAAGCGAAGAGCAGGTCGCGTCTGATGGAGACCGGGGCGAAGTGCGAGGCCAGGTGGAAGAGCTTCATGGCCAGGAGATCGGTCTCGTCGTCGGGGTTAACGCGGCCATAGCTCGTCTCGAACGTGGCTGCCACGCTCTGCACATGATCGGTGGGAGAGGGATCCTGCACGAAGTTCACAAGCGCAGGGTTGTCCAGCACCGGCTGCGCGCGCAACTGCTCAAGGTATTGGGTCAAGGTGACGTCGTGTTTGTAGGACTCCAGGTAGGCTCCGGCCAGCGCCACCGCCAGTGGCAGGTCTCCCAGCGTATCGCAGATGGCATCGGCAGTCTCTATCCCCTCTTCGTCCCCCAGCAACTCTGGATGGCCCTTACACAGCAACTCTATCGCTTTGTCCCTGGGCAGGGTGGCGAGCCTGACCTCCTCTATCCCCAGGCCGCTGGGCCAGTCCGTGCGGCGACTGGTGATCAGCACCCGGTAGCCTCCGCTCACCGGACACCACTCGTCCACAAGGTTGGAATCATCTACATTGTCGAAGATCAACAGCCGAGGGGTAGTCCTCTCCCACTCCGTCTTGACCCGCGCTAGCTGCTCCTCCAGCGAGAGTGCGTCGAACGCCGGCAGGTCCATGCCCTCCGGCCCTCCGCAGCGTGCCACCTGAGAAGCTATGGCCTCCGGGTCATCCATGTCCAGCCAGAAGACGCCACCTGCATACCTGCGTCCGTACCGATGGGCATACTCCACAGCGAGCTCTGTCTTGCCGATGCCACCCAGCCCCGTGGCCGCCGCCACCTGCCCGATGGCCGCGGTCGATCCCGCCCGGAGATGCCTCTCTAGCTCTTGCAGTTCATCCTCTCGACCGACGAAATGGGGGTTAGACCGCAAGGGCATCACCGAGCCACGTGGCAGAGGTCGCACGGGAGGGACCCCATCCCATTCCTCGCTCCCATACTGCTGCACCCACAGGTCGAAGTGGGTGGGGCGCTCGCGCGAAGGCTCCAGGTCGGCCATGAGTTGTTGAAGCCTGAACTCATATGGAAGAGGGTTGCCATACGTTTGGCTGAAGTCGATACACTGGCGGATGGCTATCTCGTCAGGAAGATCACAAGGGGTGTGAACGATGGGGATCAGCTTCCGGTCTTCAGCGGCCGGGTCCTGGAAGATGGTCAGGTACACCTCGAAGCGGGGCCACACTGCCTCAATGGCCTCAGGAGAGACTACGAATACCACGTGGCGGCTCTCGGTGACTCCGCGACGCAGGCCCACAATCCAGTTCTCGCCGCCGCGCAGACACCAATCGTCGAACCAGACCCTGAAGCCCGCGTCCCGCAGGCGACGAGCCAGGTCCCGCGTCCACTCCTTCTGAGCCTTGTTGTGGCTCAGGAACACGTCGTAGGCGAAGTCGGGCATCCCCAAGCCTCCCCTCACCAACGATTCTACACCAACTCGCCACGTTTGTCAAGCGTGTTTGCGACCCACCAGCTCCAAGAAAGCATCCCGAGCCCCATCCTGAGCCTGTGGAACGATAGCCCGTCCCGCGAATCGAGGGATGCGCTCCTGCAAGAGTGGCGGGGACGCTGGCGCGCATCCTCTTCGACCCAGCTCAGCCGCATGCTTCGATACACTGCTCCGCTGCGCTCCGCAGTTACTCAGGATGCTGTCGTGGTGGCGCAAGAGCAGCCGCGATGACGACCTGGCTACTGGTCGATCGCCTCCGCGCGCTCCATGGCCCCGAGGCTTGGCACCGCTGCCACTAGCCGCCCAGACCTCAAAGGCGACGTCAAGGGCTATGCCAGACAGGCTCTCCTGGTGTGCGTGCTCGCCCTGCTGGCCGACTAGACCGGCGGACTCTCTAGCGTCAGCGCACCCATCGGCCTGGTGTGCAGCTACCTTATGGCCAGGGAAGCCTAGCCGCCGGATCTCGTCATCAGGTCCCCTACAGGGCGCAAGAACGCCGGAGGAATGACCTCTGTCTCCCCGCCAGGGGGCGTCCAGAAGACCTGCACCCCACTGAACTCGCCACCGCTGTACGAGTAGCGCAGCCACAGGTCATGCCATCCAGGCTCCAGTTCCAGCTCGGCGCCACTGGACACAGACGGCCCCGCCGAGGAGGTCAGCACCTGAACGCCATCGACATAGAGGGTGGCCTGCCCGTTCCAGGGGACGATCTCGAAACGGTACGAGCCCCGCTTTTCGACTCTGAGGGCACCGCGACAGTCGAGGCTGTATAGTTCCCCTGCTAGCTCCGGAACGAAAGCAGACTGCCAGGCCGTGGGCATCCGCAGCAGCGATAGGTTGGGTTGAATGCTCCGCTCCACAGGCGTGCCCTCGAAGTCAGGTCCCGCGAAGACCGAAACCAACACCCCGTTGACCTCTGTCCTCGGATTCAGGTACTGCGGAGCTATCACCTCTGGTTCGCTTTCCCCCACCGTCCACAACAGATCGATGTGGCTGGCTTCATCGACTGCGACTTGCAGCACGTCGAGCTTGTGCCATCCCTTGAAGAGCTCCACACTCTGCCCCTGGCCCAAGGACTGTCCGTCCACAAGGATCTGCGCCCCCCCACTTCCGTCAATCTGGAAGCTGTAGGTCCCGGCGTATGGCGCAAACACCGTCCCGCGCCACTCAACGACAAAGGGGAAAGCGACAGGAGGGCTCTCCTCTTGCCAGTCGAACGAGATCCGCGCATCGATCCTTTCCAGGTCCGGCTCGGCTCTGGTCTCCTGGCCACGGTAGTAGGAGCCGCGAAGACCCTGTGCCTCCCGCACCTGCTCAGCCCCCACCAGGACCGAAGCGAACGTATACCGGTCGTACTCGCCCTCGAAGAGACTCACCTCGGTCCGCGGATAGAAGTACTGGACCACATCCACCAGTGCCTCCACGTCGTAGGGTGTGGAGAAGATGTAGACCACATCCTCGTCCCCTGCCTGGCGATGGCTGGGCACAACGTCCAGCACATCGATCCCCCTCTCCCCTGGCGCCTCCCTCGCCATCCAGGCGAAATCCATACCAGGCGTGTAGTAGGGGTGATTGGCGAACAGGTAGAAGTAGTGACCCTCCCCCAGGGAGGCGATGTGGGCGGCGATGGCAGAGATCTCCCTGGTGAACTCGATGCGCACCGAGTCGGCGTGTATCTGTCGCTGGAAGAAGGTCTGGTAGTTGGCACAGCCCGCTAGTAGGAGCACCGGGACCAGAAGCAGGCCGAAGTAACGGCGCCGCTCGTGGCCAAAGGCCATCTCAAACGTGGTCAATGCCCCGTCGAGAAAGACGCCCGCGAAGATGAATAGCACGGGCATCAGCCCCGCGAAGCGATGGCTGCGCAGGTCCACGGTCAGCAAGCCACCGCCGATCAACGTGATCAGAAACCAACCCACGTAGAAGAGGTGCCTGTTGCGCCAGAAGTAGACCAGACAACAGCCGAACCCCAGCACGAAGAGAACCCCCGTCCACGCATCCAGCATGGGCGCATCCGGGAGGTTCACCGCACCCCAAGACTCACCTTTGTAGTTGAAGAAGCCCAATAGCCTCTGCGCGCGCTCCGCCAGGCCCTCTGTCTGGGCACTGTCTCCGGAACCGAACAGGACTGGTATTACCGAACCGAACCTTTCGCCAAAGGCCACGTGCGGTTCTCGCCGGATGAGGGCACCGAGGGGAAGCGTGAACACCGTCAGGGAAGTGAGGAAACCTAGCCATGGAGCCACCAGCGGATGGGATGGCCTGACAGCCCCGTCCACCGCCGACCTTCGAGCGCGCCACCAGGACCAAGCCTGACTCGCGAATAGCAGCGCCACAAGGACAGGGACGATGCGGAAGGAGGCGTGGCTGTATAGTCCCAGCCCCATCGTCATCCCGGCCAGCACGTAGCTCATCATCCCACCGGTGCGCCTACCTCGAAGCAACAGGTAGAAGGTGCACACCTCCAGGAGCGTCGCGGGTGTGGAAGGCAGCGCCAGCCTGCTGAAGGCGATGTGCCAGCGCGACACGGCGAAGAGGAAAGTCGAGGCGAGGGCCACCGGAAAGCGAAAGATCTCTCGCGCCAGCAAGTAGAACACCACCAGGGTGAGGAAGCCCAAGAGCACGAAGTTCAAGCGCAGGGCAAGGACCGTCGGCCCCAGAGCCAGGAAGGCCAGACAAGTGGTGTACACCGACACAGGGAACTGCCAGGGGCGGGAGTCGTGATGGAAAACTCCATAGGCATCCTTGCCTATCTGCGCTTCGTCATTCCAGGAGATGCTGTCAGGAGGAGGGTAGTAGTCCAGCCGGTACACCAGGAGGAAGAAGCCCAGGGCCAGCGCCAGGCCGACCAGGGTGAGTTCCACCCCATGCTCTCTCACCGCGCTCAGCGCCGGGAGAGCCCAGTCCTCGCGTCGAGCACAGACTAGGCAGACCAGAACCAGGCTCCCGGCGTACACCAGCAGCCCGGTGAACAGACTGTCCCAGCGGACGGCCAGAAGCCAGCCCCCAACCCAGCCGGGGATAGAGGCCACGAGCAGAACCACCATATCCCGCCAGTGCCAGTCGCCGGAGGGCGCGCGCAACGGCCTCGCCATCGTATCCGGAAGTCGCCTGAAGGCCACCGCCGCCGACGCGGCGGCTGCCAGGAACAGCATCGCCCCAGCACCCACGGTCTCACCTCTGTGGAGGAAGAGCTGACCGACCGAGCCAAGCAGGACGGCGAGAATGGTCAGGGCAAACGACACTCCCTGCAGGGCGGGGGCCAGGCGCTCTGTTGTACCGCGACGTGACGATGCCATCTATTGGATAGCTGAGAACTTCTCGATTCTGTGGTTGTAGGTGTCCACGACGTAGATCGACGTTCGCTGGTCGAAGCCGATGCCGATGGGCTTGCTGAACTGCCCGTCTAGCGAACCCCTCTCGCCCCAGGAGGTCACAAACCGTCCATACTCGTCGTACACGAGCACCCGCGCCATCTCGGGGTCCGTCAGATACAGCAGGCCATCCACGCCCCAGACGATGTGGGGACTGTCCACCGTGTTGGCGGCTGAGATCGCCCACTCCCTCAGGTAGCGTCCCGTCCCATCCAGGACCTGCACCCTCCTGTTCTCCACATCCACAACGTAGAGGTTGCCCTCCCTGTCCACGGCCACGTCAGTGGGCTGGTTCAGATCGCCGGCCCCGTAGCCGAACGCCCCATACCGTTCCAGCACCTCTCCCTCTGGCGACACCTCGAGCACCACGTTGTCGCCTGTGTTGGCCACGTAGACGTGTCCATCCCCATCCACCGCCACGCCTCGCGGGTCGAAGAGTCCCCACCGGTCCCCCCAACGGTCCTCGAGCTGACCGTCTGCCGAGAAGACGAAGAGGCTATCGTGTTCCGCATCCACGACGTAGACCCGACCATCCTGGCTCACCGCCAGGTCGAAAGGCTCGCCGAGGACCCCATCGCCCCACTGCTCCAGGAATTGTCCCTCTCCGTCGAAGACCTGTATGCGTGCGTTGCCGGTGTCGGCCACGTACACCCTGCCCTCCAGACTGATCGCCACGCCTCGGGGCTCGTCGAACTCTCCCGGCTCGTCGCCACGACCTCCCCAAGCGCTTACGAAAGTCACCACACTGCTGGTGGGCACCGGGGTGGAAGGCGTGGCCACAGCTACAGGTTCCGAAGCAGGCAACGGTGGCGGTATCCTCAACTCCGCCCCCAGGGGGAAGAGTTGCTCCTGCGGCACCTGCGCCCTGGCACCGCCAGGGGGTGTCCAATACAGCTCTATCTTCCGCCCACCACCCTCTTGGAAGTAGAGCAGACGAACGTCGTGGAAGCCCTCCTCCAGTTGGATCTGACCCTCCTGGTAGACATCCCCGTGATGGCCCCCGTTGTCTACCACGAGCACGCCGTCCACGTAGAGGTATGAGCCGTCGTCGGAGGTCGTGCCAAAGGCGTAGGGGCCACCGGCAGGAGCGTAGATCTTCCCCAACCATTCTATGCTGAACGGCGAAGGCAGCACGTCGTTGGGGCCGATGAAGGGATCTAGCTGAATCACCTCTGGTTCTCCCTCCCAACCGGTGCCCCGCCTGTACAGGCCGAGCAGGCCGTGGCCGTACAACTCGCCGACGTACAGGTTGCTACTGGGGATGACTTCCTCCTCGCCATCGGGTCTGACCCAGCTCAATCGCAGATGCCCACTCTCCTCCTCGACGACCTCCACCTCGATAGCATGGAATCCAGCGGGCAGCACCTCGCTCTGCTCACCGCGACTGTTCTCCACCTCGAGCTCCACATCCTCACCTATCCGCAGCATGGCTGAGCCGCTCGCCTCGAAGATGAGGGTATAGGACCCGTACGTGGGCACATAGAGCGATCCCTGCCACCGCGCCGAGAATGGCAGCCCCAGGGGTGGCTCAGCCCACGAGAAGTCCACCGTTTTGTCGATTCGCTCCACCACGGCAGGATCCTCGAAGTCCAAACCGTCATAGTAGACAGCCCGCAAGCCCTGAACACCCGCGACCTCCTCACGGCTCACCGCGTATGTGTAGAACATTGTGCGGCCGTACCGGTCCACGTGTTCCACGTACTCCCCGGCCGGGTACAGACTGCGCAACCCAGGGACGAGCGAGGCGTGTCCCCAATCCAGAACGTAGACCACGTCTCTCTCTACCTGCTCCCGCAGAGGCAGATGGGCGTTGAGGTCCAGGATGGTGAAAGGCACCTCATAGGGGAGGAACTTGAGGTCAGAGTGGTTAGCCAGAGTGTGGGACACGAGCACGAGCTTCTCTCTCCCCTGGGCCTCAACATACTTGCCCGCCTCGGTCTGGGCAGGATCGAAATCATAGTACACCGACTCGTTCGAAGCCTGGAGGCCAAAGTAGGTATAGAAGTTGGCCCAGAGGCTCGCGGCCAACAGGACACCCACTGCCCCAACCAGATAACGCCGTGCCTTCCCTTGCAGCAGAGACGTGTACGTCGCCCACGCCCGATCCCAAGAAGCCGCCAGCAGCAGAAACACTGCCGGGACGTTGCCCAGGGTGCGCAGGGAATGGGGGTTGGAATCGGCAAGCGAGAGGATTCCGGGTAGCAGGCCCACGAAGAGCCAGGCCAGGAGAAGGAAGTACCGGTCGTTTCGCCACCTCAGCACGCTGTAGCCCAGGCCCAGGCCAAAGAAGATCGCCGACAGGCCATCCAGCATGGGCTCGTCCGGCAGGTTATGGCGAGGCCGAGGGTCGCCCTGCCGGTTGTACATGAGCAGGCTCTTGCGGATGTTCTCCACGAGCGGCTGGTAGCTCCCCTCCCTTTCGATATCCAGCAGGACGGACGCGGCCTCGGCCCGGCGCACGAATACCTGGGGCCTCTGTACCGCGTACAAGCCAAGAGGAGAAAGCGTCATCAGCGTGGCCACGGCGAAGACGAGGAGCCCGGCGAGCTGAGTGCGAAGGGAGCCTCTCCTGGAGAACACTGCGTGCAGCAGGTACAGACCGACCACCAGGGGGAAGACCCGATAGCCCAAGTAGGTGTGAAACCCCAACCCGAAGCTCAAGCCCGCGAACACGTAGTCCAGCCTGCGGCCGCTGCGCAGCCCTCGCCAGAGGAAGAGTACAACCAGCGCCTCGAACAGAGGTACCTGAAGATTGTCCAAGAAGGCCACGCGGCTGAAATGCACGTGCCAGCGCGAAACGGCCAAGAAGGCCGTCCCTATCTGGGCTGCTCTCACGCCGAACATCTCCCGCGCCAGAAAGTAGAAGACGAGTACGGTGAGGAGGCCCACAGGCACGTCGAACGCTCGCAGGACTACCGGCGTAATGCCGAAGATCCTGAGGCTCAAGCCCAGGAGTTGAAAGGGCATGGTGCCGTTGCCATGGCGCTGCTCGGTGAAAGGCGAGTAGGGCATCTCCAGGAAGCGCAGGCTCCATACCGCGTTGTCTGCCTCGTCCAGGTAGACACCCGGCGGCATCTCCCCCAGGCGGAAGCTGCGCATGAAGAGGGCGAGAAGCAAGATCAGAAGGAGGATGAGCACCTCGCGTCGCTTCAGGTGCCACCTCAATCGGGTGGAGCCGAGCCAGAATCCGGCGACGAATAGACCCAGCCCCACCAGCCAGGCCACTAGAGCTCTGTCACTGGCGGTGTGCAGATACAGATCGACGAGGCACAGACAGACCGATAGCAGGCCCAGCCCAATCAGAAGAAGATGGACCTTGCCCAGTCTCCGCTCCGAGACAGGGCGCTGCTCCCCGTTGTCACGTCGTGGAGAGACCACCAGCAGGCACAGGCTGGCTGCGGCAAAGAGGAGTACTCCATCGATTGCCGGTCCTTCCCGCTGGAAGAGGGTCTGGCCCACGAAGGCCAGCCCCACGGCGAAGGCCACCGCTAGAGGAGCCTTGATGTTCACCTTGATCACCGAGGACTCAGTGACAGATCACGGGGGTCAGGTCTCGCCAGATAGAAAAGACACGAGGGACACAGCATTCCGCGTCCCTCTCCGTACCGTCCAAGCGCCAGCGACCTGTCGGAGCCGCCAGAACCAGGGATGCTCCCCGCGGCAACCATGGGCTCGCTCCGCCGAACCTCCCACGGGATGGCGCTGCGCAACACGCCGCCATCAGCCTCCTTCTGACGAGCGTCGCCGACGCCCACACTCGCCTGTCGCGTCAGGAACTCCGTGTGCGGAGAAACCTACTCCTCTCTTCGGCCCAGCGTCAGGCACGCCGGACCTCGCCCGCAGGGGACGCGTCATCTCAACCCGGCGAAAAGGTCCGTCTCCCGCTCCTTCGGCCAGCCGACACTGGAGCGCGCCAACTGGAAGCTCTCCTGCCGGAACCACGGCTCTCGAAGCACCTCCTCCGGTGACTCGCCAAATGGGTCCTCGTACCCAACTTGCGATACGTGACAGCGCAGGCCAGCGAGCTTGGCTTCCGCGAAATCGCTGACGTCCACGATGGTGGTGATTTGCTCGGTTGAGCGCCCCACGATGGGAAAGGGGACTCCGTCCATCATCACAGTTGGCGGAGCACCATCCTCGGACATTGCAGCCAGGCGCTCCTCGGACAGCACGCGGAAGTACAGCTTACTCACCTGAAAAGGCACGCAGCCATCCTCCAGTTGACCTGGAAAGCACTCCGCATCGGCGGCCAGATCGAAGGCGATGGTCGCCCAACGATGCACGGCGATGTGATCGTAGTGGCCGTAGATGCCCTCCGGCCCGAAAGTGATCAGCACCTGGGGTCTCAGCTCACGGATTATCCTCACCAGTTTGCCCACCGCCTGACCTTGGTGGACGATGGGCAGGAGCCCGTCCGGATAGTCCAGGAACCTGGGCGGATGGACGCCGTACACCTCACAGGCACAGCGCAGTTCACGCTCTCTCACGTACGGAAGATTGGCGGGCGTCGCAAGGTCTGGTACCACTATCTGCCCCGCCTCTCCGCGAGTAGCTGTCACCAGGTACACGTCGCAGCCCTGGGACGCGTACTTGGCGAGGGTGCCTCCCGTACCAAACGCCTCATCGTCCGGATGGGCGAAGAAGGCCATCAAGCTGAGTTCGTTGGCACTCACTCCGGATGCTCCACCATCTCCGACCAACCGCCGCGATGCCACAGGGTTCCCGTGCCCCAATGCGTCACCAGCAATCTGCCACGCCGCAGGTCTACCCGGGCTACTCTCCGGCTCCCCCCGTCTGCCGCTCACCGAGCTGCCTGTCCATCATCAGCAACCCCATGGGTTGGTCACCCACTCTCCTGAGCTGCTCCACCACGGCGCCAGCGCTCTCTTCCTCTTCCACCTGCTCGGTGATGAACCACTGTAACTCCATCTGGGTTGCGTAGTCGTTCTCGCTCAGCGCCAGTTCGTACAACCTGTTGATCATCCCGGTGACCTTCCGCTCGTGCTGGAGAACCTCCTCGAACATCTCGAGAGGAGACTTCCAGACCGGGGTAGGCATCTCGATAGCCTTGAGCACTACGCGCCCGCCACGCGCTGCGACGTGGTCAAACAGGCGCATCGCATGGTTTACCTCCTCCTGTGCCTGAGCGCGCATCCAGCCGGCGAAGCCCGCCAGACTCTCGCTCTCGCAGTAGGAGGACATGGAGAGGTACAGGTAGGCAGAGTAGAGCTCCTTGTTGATCTGTTCGTTGATGGCATCCTCAAGCTTCTTGCTCAGCATTGCGGGGCATCTCCTTTCCGTACAAGCTTCCTGTGTTTGTCAATATATCACACCTCTGCCGTCTTTGACAAAGACCAAGCGCTCTGCAAAACACAGACACTGTGCGGCACGGGCTTCGCCTCCCGCGGGATGGTTCCTTGCCTGGACCATGAGCCGATCACTCAGGGGGTGACTCCCAGTCAGGACTCTTCCTCCCCGTACCGAGTCTCCAGCGCTCAAGCCTTTCGTCGAGCCTCAACACACTCTCGGCCGCCAGAATCAGGCCCACCAGCGCCGCCGTCACCGTACCAAGGAGGTACAGGCCGGCTCCGATGGCCAGCCCGATGGAGCCCACCGCCCAGATGCCGGCCGCAGTGGTCAGCCCCTCGATTCTCACACCTTCACGTTTGAGGATCATCCCGGCGCCGAGGAACCCTAGTCCCGTCACGACGCCGGCACCCACTCTCGCTGTATCCCCTCCTGGAAAGGCCATGCCCGAGATCAAGGCGAAGGCGGCAGAGCCCAGGGCAACCAGAGCGTGCGTGCGCTCGCCTGCCGCCTGACCTCTCAACTCTCTCTCCAGGCCGATGAGGAAGCCTAGGACCGCCGCCAGGACTAGACGACCCACCAACTCCAACTCCGACACCGCTTCCATAATCCCCTCCTCTTCCAGTCCGCTGGCAAACCCCGGATGTCACGCCAGACACCACCGAGCGTGGCTCATCCACTCAAGGCTCTTCCTTTCCCACGTGTCCATTGCAGCACAGTCTGGGTGCAACGACGCAGTCCAATGCCCTCCACTGAACTCCAGCCCCCCGAGCGATCACACATGTCGCCCAAGACAGATGAAGCATGATTGAGCCCACGCGACACAGACTTTGCCACGTATCTGCTGTGGGTCGCCCACAATCTGGAGCGCACCGCCGACCGCGTGGCCAACATCTGCGAGCGCGTCATCTTCACCGTCACGGGAGAAATGGTGGAGATGGACGTCGATGAGCCCGACCTGGCGGGCATCAAATGAGTCCGACTGACGCGCCGAGGCGGCAATCGCCTATGCTGCCACCGAGGTGCACATCGCAGAGACGGCGCTAGCCAAACCGCCCTGTGATGTAGTCGTCGGTCCGAGAGTCTCGCGGCCTGGTGAACACATCCTCCACACTCCCGTATTCCACCAGTTCGCCCATCAAGAGGAAGGCCGCCTTGTTCCCAATGCGCGAGGCCTGCTGCACGTTGTGGGGCACGATGACGATGGAGTGCTTCTGCTTCAGGGTAAGCAGTGCTGCCTCCACCTTCATGGTGGAGATGGGGTCCAGCCCCGAACAAGGCTCGTCGAGGAGAATCACTTCAGGCTCCAGGGCCAACACCCTGGCCAGGCACAGCCTTTGTTGCTGACCGCCGGAGAGGGCCGTGGCCGGGTCCTGGAGGCGATCCTTGACCTCATCCCACAGCGCCGCTGACCTCAGCGACCTCTCCACTAGCTCCTCAAGTTGATCCTTCCCTCTGCGCCGCCCGAGGAGAGGCCCGTAGGTTACGTTCTCCCAGATGGACAGGGGCAGGGGAACCGGCACTGCGAAGACAATGCCCACCCTGGTGCGGAGCTGAGTGACACTCACATCGGGATCGTGGATGTTCTTGCCGTCCAGGAACACCTGGCCCTCCAACCGGCCCTCTGTGGCCAGATCGGTGAGCCGGTTCAGAATGCGGAGCAAGGTGCTCTTGCCGGACATGGCCGGCCCGAAGACAGCCAGGATCTCATGGTTCAGGATCTGAAGATCGATGTGCCTGAGAGCAGACTCATCTCCGTAGTAGAAACTCACGTCTTCCAGGGTCAACTTCGCGGTCTCGGACATGATCGCCTTGTTCGTCACCACTGGCGACGCCTGCGGTAGTAGCGCCGGATGAGAGTGGCCAGCAGATTCATGGTCAGCACGAAGACCATCAGGACAAGCGCTGTACCATACTGGATCCTGATCGGCATCCCCGGCACTTGTGTGGAGATCACGAACAGATGGTAGGGCAGGGCCATCGTCTGGTTGAAGATGGAGTGAGGAAGCCGAGGAAGGTAGAACGCGGCCACGGTGAAGAGAATGGGAGCGGTCTCGCCGGCGGCCCGCTCCAGCCCCAGGATAACGCCGGTCATGATGCCCGGCAGTGCCTGTGGCAGGATCACCTTGCGCACACCCTGCCACGTGGTCCCGCCCAGCGAGACATTGACCACGCGGAAGCTCTGGGGCACGGCGTTCAGGGCCTGCTCGGTGGTACTAATGATCACCGGCAAGGTCATGATCCCCAGAGTCAGCGATCCGGCGACGATGGACATCCCGAACCTCAGGAAGATGACGAATAGCCCCAGGCCAAAGAGACCATAGACCACCGAGGGCACGCCAGCCAGGTTGATGATAGCCAAACGTATCGTGCGCGTGAACCAGTTGTCCGACGCGTACTCCGCCAGGTACACGCCCGCTCCCACCCCGAAGGGCAAGGAGGTCAAGGCTGTGCCGATGGTCAGCCACACCGTACCCACCAGAGCCGGGAACACTCCCCCTTCTCGCATCCCACTCCTGGGCATGGCGGATATGAACTCCCAACTCATGGCTCCTATGCCCTGCGCCACTATGTACGCGATGACCAGCACGAGGGGGATGACTACGCCGATGGCCGCCGCGCTGATCACGCCGAATGCGACTTTCTGAACGGTGTAGCGGGAGCTGTTCATGCCAGGAACCTCCCACCGCCACCACGGCCGCGCCGGAAGATGGTAAGCGCTCCCGCCAGGTTGATCACAAAGGTGAGGAGGAAGAGCACCAGGCCGACGACGAAAAGCACGTGATAGTGAGTGCTTCCTCGGGCCACCTCCCCCATCTCGGCGGCGATGGTAGCGGTCATCGTGCGCACGGGACGGAGGAAGGCATCCAGTCCCAAGGGCATCCTCGCCGCGTTCCCGGCCACCATCATCACCGTCATCGTCTCACCGATGGCACGACCCACTCCCAGCATCACGGCTGTGACAATACCCGGTCGCGCTGCCGGCAGGACCACTCGCCAGATCGTCTGCCACTGCGTTGCGCTCAAGGCGTAGGCAGCGTGGCGGTAGGACTCCGGCACGGAGTCAAGGGCATCCTCGGCGATGCTGATGATGGTGGGTAGCGCCATGTATGCCAGCAGCAGGACACCGGTGAGCGCCGTGAGCCCCGTGGGCGCGCCCGAGAATTCACGCACGAGGGGAGAGACGACTTGGATCCCCACGAACCCTATGACTACGGACGGGATGCCGGCGATGATCTCTATCGCTGGCTTGAGGATCTCCCGCACCCACTCCGGCGCTATCTCTCCGATGAACAGGGCAGCGGCAACGCCCAGGGGAAGCGAGATGGCTATGGCACCGACGGTCACCAGAAGCGATCCCAGGACCAGAGGGGCCAGCCCATAGATGTCGAAGGTGGGATACCATCTCTGTCCCACCAGGTTGGACAGCGGTACCTCCAACAGCGCAGGCGCCCCTTCTCTGATCAGGAAGAGGAAGATCAAGAGCACGAAGCCAATACTAGATGCGCCCGCCAATCGTATGAGCTGCTCGACAAAGAACTCGCGCCAGTTCACGTCTCTGGGGATTGTTGGGGTCTTCACCTAGTACTCCATGATAAGCCCGAACAGGCAGAAAGCAGTTCAAGAGCCTGCCAGGGGAACGAAGCCCAGCTCCGCTACTATCCTCTGCCCATCATCGCTCCTGATCCAGTCCAGGTACTCCTTAATGGCTCCTGTTGGCTCGCCGCTCGTGTACATGTATAGGGGACGCGCAATGGGATACGTGCCGTCGTTGACTGTCTCGATGCTGGGAGGCACAAACGGTCCGTACTGGTCGACACCGACCTGCACCGTCTTCTGGGCCGGGGTGACGTACCCCAGTCCGTCGTAACCGATGGCGTTGGGGTTCTGAGCCACCTCGAGGCCGATCACCTCGGACGACGGTAACAACAGCGCCTCTGGGGAAAAGAGGTCATCGTTGTCTGGATCGCCGCGTCGCACCACGTTTTCCAGGAAATACACGTAGGTGCCCGAGTTGCTCTCCCTGGAAGCGAGAACGATGGGCCTGTCCTCGCCCCCCAACTCCCGCCAGTTCGTCGTGCGACCTGTGTAGACGTCGGCTATTTGCAGGATCGAGAGATGATCGACGGGATTATGCGGGTTGACGACGACGGCGATAGCATCCAGGGCGACCACGTGCTCAACTGGTGAGGCGCCCCCTTGTTCCGCCTGCCGGCGTTCCTCTTCCTTCATTTGGCGTGAAGCGTTGGCAACGTCAGTCGAGCCGTTGATCAACGCGGCGATACCGGTACCGGATCCTCCGCCCGTCACCGATACGGAGACTTCTGGGTGAAGCTCGTGGTACGCCTCCGCCCAGGCAAGAGCGAGGTTGACCATGGTGTCGGAGCCTACGTTGACGATCGTGGTCGTGACCGGGGATTCGGATCCCTCGCGTCCGGTGCAGGACGTCAAGAGAGGGAGAAAGAAAAGGAAGGAGATGAGCAAGCAGCCCCAAAACCGGTACAGTACCAAGGCACTTCTCCCCACCCTTTTCACACCGCTGATTATAACCCCTGCCCTGTGGCTCGTCAAGCATCCACGGGGAAGGGTGTCGAAGAATGCACTCGGAATAGGCCCTGCGCTAGTCCTGGGAAACCGGCTTCAGCCGGTTCGGAAGCATGCAGGAGGCACGTTTTCCTGCCCCCGTAGCGTCGGCGTTCCCACCCGATGCGCTGTGAGGACCCCTTTTTCCACACCATCCTACCACCTCTTGGTGCTGCCTCTTCTTGTGTGGTAGAATGGTTGACTTGAAAGGATCACCTGATACTCTGGCTGCGGGGTCAACGTCGTGTACGAGAACAGAATGGAAGTGCGAAGCGTCAGCTTCTACTACGGTGAAACCAGAGCTCTCAAGGACGTCAGCCTCGCCATCAAAGATAGGCAAATCACCGCTCTCATCGGTCCCTCTGGCTGCGGCAAGTCCACCTTCCTGCGCCTGCTCAACCGCATGAACGACCTCATCCCCCACACCAGGATCGAGGGCAGCGTACTTCTGGATGGCCAGGACATCTACGCTCCAGACGTGGACGTCGTAGACCTCCGCAGGCGAGTAGGGATGGTCTTTCAGAGGCCAAACCCCTTCCCGCAATCCGTCTACGGCAACGTGGCTTTCGGCCCCCGAGTCCTGGGACTCGATGACGATCTCGACGAAGTGGTGGAGAACAGCCTGAGGGCTGCTGCCCTGTGGGACGAGGTCAAAGACAACCTCAACGAGTCAGCCCTCGACCTGGCCGCCGGTCAGCAGCAGAGGCTGTGCATCGCCCGCGTGCTCGCCATAGAACCCGAGGTCATCCTGCTGGATGAGCCCTGCTCGGCGCTGGACCCCGTGGCGACCTTGGAGATCGAAGAACTGATGCAGCAGCTCAAGCAAGACTACACTCTGGTGATCGTGACCCATAATATGCAGCAGGCAGCGAGGGCCTCCGACTGGACGGGGCTTTTCTGGCTCGGGGAGTTGGTCGAGTACCACGACACCGCCACCATGTTCACCGCACCACAGCATCCCAAGACCGAGGCCTATCTCACAGGCCGAGTCGGGTAGGGAGCAACCGCCAACCCAGCGGCCACATGTACGAGGCGATGGTCGGGTTGACCAGACGGGGGAAGGGAACTTGGCACGCCCTGGATGCTCACGATCATGGAACCGGTCCTACTGGATATCTTACCGCCACTGCTGAGAAGTCCACAAGGAGATACGGTCCACCGAGGCCCCCCGTCACTCACTCAATAGTGGCCAGAAACTGCTGCGCCATCTCCGCCACGTCGCTCTCGGTGCTGATGCCAGTCCACGGGTCGCCCGGCCTTACCAGATTTGCCACCACGATGTTGGCCCCGTTGAAGATGGCGCTACGCGCCTCTTTGAGATCCACGCCCCCCGCCGCGGAGATGAGGACGCTGAACTTGCTGCGCACGCGGTTCACGTGACGGTACTGGATGACCTTGCCGCGAGTCGCCTCTTCGTCGCGTCCCAGATGCAGGACCACCACGTCCGGCGGTGTCTTGAGCTGCATGAGCACCTTCAGGGGATCTTTCACGCCCAGCATGTCGATCATGGAGTTCATGCGCAGACCGCTACACCGAGCGATGAAGAGGTCGAGCGCCTCTGGAGGTGAGCTCCCCAGGACCGTGGCCGCGGTTGCCCCCGCCAGGCGAACAGCGTTCACCTCGCCCAGGGCTCCATCCACCGTTTTCAGGTCAGCCACGATGTGGCCGCTCCACATACTGCGGATGACCTCGATGCCCGCCGAGCCCTCCCGCTTGATGAAGGGGGTTCCCGCCTCGATGAGGATGCGCTCACTGGAGACGATGGTGGGCAGGACGCGCCTCACGAGCCCGACGTCGTAGTTGAAGGCGATCTGCAGATAGCGCGTCTTTCCATCCAGCGTCATTGCTCTCCTACGCGAGACGGCAGCCTCGCGGACCCGCTGCTGGAGTTGGCTAGACAATGCTAGGAGTAAGGGCATCCTCGGATACCGGCTCATCGACTGGCCTCGAGCTGCACTATTCTCCACCCTCTAGGAGCGAGCGCAAAGCGCCACCCAGATCGGACGGCACGAAGAGCACTATCTTCTCCGAAGGGTCGGCGGCGATGTCACGGATGGTTTGCAGTGTTCGCAAGTGCAGCGCTCCACGGCTCTTGGACAGGTTCTCCGCCGCCTGCCTCAGGTTCTCAGAGGCGGATAGCTCACCCTGGGAAGCGATGATCATGGCCCGACGCTCGCGCTCAGCCTCCGCTTGCTTGGCCATCGCTCTCTTCATCTCGGCCGGCAGCTCCACTTCCTGGATCTTGATGGACTCGATATCCACACCCCAACCTGTGGTCTCGGCGTCCACGATCTCCTTGATGCTCTCAGCGACTCGTTCCCTCTCGGTGAGGACGAAATCCATCTCGCTGTTGCCGATAACATCTCGCAGCGCGGCCTGGGTGTACTGTCGCACCGCGAAGACGTAGTCCTCGATCTTGATGATAGCGTCGGCGGGGTGCACAACCCTGAAGTAGACCACGGCGTTGACCAGCATGGGGATGTTGTCCTTGGTCATCACCTCCTGCCGGGGGATCTCCGCGGTTTTGATACGCATGTCCACTTTGCGCATGGACTGCATAATGGGAACGATCAGCGTCAGCCCGGGGCTACGCGTGCTGGAGTACTTGCCCAGCGTGAAGACCACGCCCCTCTCGTACTCGTAAAGCAGCTTGATGCCCGACAGGAGCAGCATGAACAAAGCGAAGAGCACGAACAGGAAACCGACGAACAAGCAGCTTCCCGTGGCAAATAAACCCTCCATCACCCACCTCCCATCCGGGATTGACCCGGCTACGTGCCGCCGTTTCTCGCATTGTCACGGCAACATCATTATGCCACGTTCAGGTCAACCGATTATAGACGCATCGTTAGGGCCCTGCAACCGAATCGTTGGCGGCAAAGTACGGCACACCAGACTCCCACCGCTTGGCTTCACGCGCACGCCTCTCCTAAGCCGTTCCTGGGCAGCGGATACGCCGTCCGACCATCACGCACCACAAAGGGGCCAACTCGGTTGTCACGAGTGGCCCCTGTAAGTCCGATCGTCTGGTACGGCGTCAGACAAAAAGGCTCAATCCAACCCTAGACGCCTGCGGGACTCAGTCAGCTTCTCCCCCGCATTCTCGAAATCGCCCCTCTGGCCTGAGGGCAACAGCAGCGCCACCTGTGACATCGCCAGCTTGGTGAGATCAATGAGATAGTCGGCCCTTTCGAAGTCATCCAGCTCGGAGGTGGAGGGTGGGTAGATCGGGTCCCCAAACCTTACCTTGACCACTCTCAGCCTGCCCTTTCTCTCCTTGGTCACGAGTCCCATGGGCAGCAAGGGCACACGTCTGTTCAGCGCGAACAGGGCCGCCCCCGTTCTGAGGTCTCCCTCCAGTAGACCGTTGCCCCTGGTTCTTCCAGTGATGGAGAGCCACAGTACGTGCCCCGGTCCGTCCAGCCAGACCAGCACCTCTTTGACCAGCTTTCTTTGCAGCCGGTACGCACCGGCCTCGTCCTTGTGCACGGGGAACACGAACCTGCTCACTCCCAGCACCTTCATCGGGAGATTGGCCTGGGTCACGATTTCCGGCCGGGCGATGGCCTTCAGACGTGGCTCGTCCGGAGAGAGACGGCACCCGACCTTGATGACCGCTCTAAGGGATTGGGATACCGAGGGGTAGTTGCTGACGAGAATGGTCGCGTGATCCGCGTAGAGCGCAGGGGGCAGTGGCTCCACTCCGATCCCTGTCATGGCCAGATCCGTCAGACGACGCACTTTCGCACTGCGGTCGAGCAACGCCAGCGATGCCAGCGCGGAATCGACACGCTCTGCCGTCGCCTTCCTGGCCAAACTGGGTATGGCCCCGGCGTAGCGGAGTCCCTTTTCCATTCCTACCTCCTCCGGCTGGGAGAGTCATTCTTCCTAATAAAACAAATCAATTATAGGCACCACCTCGTTTCCTGTCAAGTTGGCCGCCGTATGTAGGGGCCTTTTCCGGCGTAGCATTAGACCTGGCTCGTTACGGTCTTTCCATACGCTTGTTGTACGCTCACGCAGCGCGTTGCCGTAGAGGCATGGTTCACTCAAATGAGAATGTTACCGGGGGGGACCGTGCCTAACGAAGAGAAGCCGACCTTGAACGAACGGAGGAAGTATCTGCGACTGATCAGGAAGCGGTATCTCAAGGCGAGCAGGATTAGACGCGCGCACTTCCTGGATCAGGTCGTTCGCCGTCTGGCTGTGGGGAGCGACGATGAGTACGAGAAAGAGCCTCACCGCTGGCACCTCGGCGAGGCTCTCTACTGGGTTGCGCTCTTGGCTCCTAGACTAGGTCCTGGCGTCTACCATCGGCCATAGGCAGGTCGCGGGGCCTCTTGCGTGACTAGCAGGTCCACGGCCCGAGGGCCGCGAGGGTCATTCTGGATGACGAACTCCACCTTGTCGCCCTCATAGAGAGAACGTGGACCCCCAGCGCGGATGCCGGAGTAGTGGACGAATACGTCCTCGCCCCCGTCACGGACTATGAAGCCGTAGCCCTTACGGTCACTAAACCACTTGACTGTGCCCTCGATCCTTTCCTGATGCTCTTCCACGGCTGCTGTACACTCCTTTCTATGAGGGTTTGAAGGTGCGGCTGTGCCCCAAGAAGCCTCAGCACTTACACAACGCCGCGCCGTCCACAAAGAGAAAGCAGCCACGGATGAGCCCCTCCTTTCTGCGACGGGCCAGGCCGATGTGTACCTTCTATCGTAGAATAGCACAGGCGTTGACTCCTGTCAAGTAGAAAGGAACGAGAATGTTGATGATGGTGCTAATATCGAGAGGAATGTCTCACTCCTTTGCAATTCGTGGGGCGAAGGCCGGTGAATCCGCCTGCTTGACAAAGGGGAAGGTTCTTGTTATAATAAGAACAAATGTTCTATAGCGTGCCCCTGATAGATAGGGGAAGAGGCTAAGGCCTTACCGCTCCCAGAGCGAACGCCGCGCGGGAGCCTTCGGATACCCGATCGACCATGCGTGTGGTCGGGGTAGCCGGGGGTTCTCGCGTTTCTGTTTCTCGGTCTCAGCGTAGCCGCACGGCATGCCGTGCGGCTGTGGTTCCCCTCCCTTGATGGGAGGGGTTCAGGGGAGGGTGACCTAAGCAACCTGCTCCTTGGTCACCCTAACCCTTGCGGTGAGCATATCAAACTATCAAGCTACACCAAGGGGAGAATATATCCTGTATTTTGGAGGAAACTATGAAAGTCGCCTACGTCTTCGTTCCCCACTTTGCCCTGGCCGTGGAGGAGCGAGAGGACCCCTCTCTCAAACGCAAGGCCGTGGTCATCGGCGGATTGCCCCACGAGAAGGGCAACGTCTACGAGGTCTCTCCCGAGGCTTCGGAGCAAGGCGTGAAGGTAGGCATGTCCCTGCGCCAGGCGGAGGAGATCTGCCCCGAGGCCATCTTCCTGCCTACCAGAGAAGAGAAGTATAGGGCGGCCTTCGAGGAGATGCTGAAAGCCCTGGAGCCTTTCAGCCCCTTCATCGAGCCTCATGGTCTGGACGGCGCCTACCTGGAGGTGAGCGGGTTGCAGCGCCTCTATGGCCCCGAAAAGCGGCTGGGGCGGAGCATCGTCGAGGCCGTCAAGGAAGCCACTCACCTGCCGATAAGGGGGGGCATAGCCAGAAACAAGTTCACGGCCAGGATCGCCGCCCTGGAGGGCACTGATGAGAAAGTCCAGGTTATCGCCCCTGGGAAGGAGAGGGGGTTCCTCAAGGAGTTGCCGGTCACTCTCCTGCCCACCAGCGACGAGATGCGAGGGCGACTGCACCTGCTGGGCATTCGCACCATGGGGCAGTTGGCCTCTCTGCCCAAGAGCGCTGTCCTGGCCCAGTTCGGCCTGGAGGGGAGGTGGGCTAACCAACTGGCGCGAGGCCAGGATAGGAGCAAGGTCATCGGCCGGAGGGAGCAAGGCCCTCAAGAGTTGGGGTTTCGCTTCGAAGACCCCGTCGAGGAGATGCAGGTTTTGCAGATGACGGCGAAACAGCTCAGTGTAGAGCTCCTGACGCGGCTTCACTACTACGGCCGGGTGTGTGGAAAGGTAAGCGTGACCCTGGAGTATGACACGGGTCAAGAAGAAGAAAAGCAGATCGCCCTCAGCGAGCCCAGCGCCGAAGAGCTCAAGATCGGGCTGGCCGTGGAGCGGCTGGTGGCGAGCTTCGATTATGGAGACAGGGTCTCTGCTCTGAAGGTATCCCTGGATCAGTTGACCCAGGGGAAAGGCCATCAACTGAGCCTCTTTTCCACCCGCACGTTGCGCCAGAGGAGGATAGACAATGCTGTGGCCAACATCACAGGTAAGTACGGTTCCCACTGCTTCCTCCAGGCGCAGTTGCTCGACCTCCACGCCGCCTTGCCCGAGAGGAGGTTCGCCCTGCTACGCCCTGAGGCACCGACTACACGTTTCCCGGTGAAGAGAGACCATGAGCAGGCTCTACCAACCAGCACAAAGTATCGAGTCCACGAGTGGCGATAGGGGGCAGCCTCTCTCCTTTCAATGGAGGGGAGAGGTTCACCGCATCCTCCACCTGGGCAACCGCTGGCGCGTTCATCTCGACTGGTGGCGGGTGGAGATCTGGAGGGAATACTTCCAGGTGGAGGCCCACACCGGCTTCACCTGCGTTATCTACCACGACCTCCTCACGGATGAGTGGTATCTGGAGCGGGTCTATGACTAGCGAAGGCCGCTGCTGGGCCGCTCCTTCGATACGCTGCTTCGCAGCTACTCGGGATGCGGCCCCTAGTGATTATCGGAGTCCCTTAGCGCTGATGACCTTATTCTCAACATCGCTGCTGGACGCACCCTTCGATACAGGCCTTCGGCCCACTCAGGGTGCGGGCACGTGGTGATTATTGGAGTCCCTTAGCGCTGATGACTTTATTCTCAACGCCGCTGCTGGACGCATCCTTCGATACAGGCCTTCGGCCCACTCAGGATGCGCCCTGGCGGGCGGCGGACTTCCGAATGTCCGCGCGGTTCTGAACCATGCCAGACTACGTAGAACTACACTGCCACACCAACTACTCCATGCTGGACGGGGCCTCCCACCCCGAGGACCTCCTTGACCGGGCCCTGGAGCTAGGTATGGACCGCATGGCCGTCACTGATCACGACGGACTGTACGGTGCGGTGCGCTTCTACCAGGGCGCCCTCCAGCGAGGTATCGAACCCATCATCGGGGCGGAGCTGACCATGGACGGTGGCTACCACCTCATGCTCCTGGCGGAGAACGACCAGGGCTACTCCAACCTCTCCCGCCTGATCAGCCACGCCCAGTTGAGCCACAGCAAGGGGGAGGCCTCCCTGCCTTTCGCAGCGCTGGCCCAACACAAAGAGGGCCTGATCTGTCTCTCGGGCTGTTCTCGAGGGGAGATCGCCTCCCACCTCCTGGCCCATCGTGAGAGGGAGGCCCTGGAAGCGGCCCAAAGGTACCTGCACCTCTTTGGCCGGGGGAGCTTCTTTCTCGAGCTTCAACACCACCTGCTGGAGGAGGACCAACGCCTGATCAGGATGCTCTTGGACCTAGCCCAGCACCTGGGGGTGCAGTACGTGGCCACCAACGACGTGCACTACGCCCGCCGGCAGGGACACCGTCTCCACGACGTGCTCTCCTGCATCGCCAACCACACCACCCTGGACGAGGCGGGGAGCCTTCTGCGGGCCAACTCGGAGTACTACCTCAAGTCCCCCCAGGAGATGGAAGGGCTGTTCTCCCACCTGCCCCAGGCTTTGGCCAACACCAGGGCCATCGCGGAGCGATGTCACGTCGATCTCAACTTCTCTACCCACCGCCTGCCCCCCTTCGAGCTGCCACCGGGGGAGACAGCCGGAAGTTACCTGCGGCGCCTGTGCCTCCAGGGGGTCGAGAGGAAGTACCCATCCGTTACGGATAGGGTCTTGAAGCAACTGGACCACGAACTGGGGGTCATCGATCGCACGGGCCTGTCCGAGTACTTCCTCATCGTGTGGGACATCTGCAGCTACGCCCACGAGAGGGGCATCCCCGCTCAGGGCCGGGGCTCGGCCGCCAACTCCCTGGCGGCCTATCTGCTCGACATCACCCGGGTGGACCCCATTGCCCACAACCTCCTCTTCGAGCGTTTCCTGAGCGAGGAGGCCAACACCATGCCCGACATCGACGTGGACTTCTCCACTGACCACCGGGAGGAGGTGATCGAATACGTCTACGACAAGTACGGCGAGGAGCACACGGCCATGGTCTGCAACGTGGTCACCTTCCGCGCCCGGAGCGCCGTACGGGACGTGGGCAAGACACTGGGCTTCCCCCTGCCCCTTCTGGATCAGGTGGCCAAGGCCCTGGATACCAGAAGAGCCTCCCAGGTGGAGGAAGACCTGGAGAGGGTGAACGGCCTGGCCGACAAGACGACTCACCTCCCCTGGCGGCAGTTGATCGAGCTCTGCCGGGAGATAGACTCCTTTCCCCGCCACCTGAGCATCCACGTGGGAGGGATGATCATCACCGCCAGGCCTCTGGTGGAGATCGCCCCCCTGGAGCGGGCCACCATGCCCGGGCGGGTGGTGGTGCAGTTCAACAAGGACGATGTGGAGGACCTGGGCCTGATCAAGATCGACCTTCTGTCCCTGCGCACCCTCTCCCTGATCTACGAGGCGCTGGAAATGATCAAAGAGCACAGGGGCGTGAGACTGGATTTGGAGAACATCCCTCTCGACGACCCCGTGGTCTACGACATGCTCTGCCGGGCGGACACTATCGGCACCTTCCAGGTGGAGAGCCGCGCCCAGGCCCAGACGCTGCCCCGTATGCGACCCCAGACCTTCGAGGACATCGTGGTGGAGGTGGCCTTGATCAGGCCGGGACCATTGCAGGGCAACATGGTCCACCCCTACCTGCGGCGCCGCGCAGGGCTGGAGGAGGTGACCTATCCCCATCCCGCTTTGGAGCCGGCTTTGGCCGAGACCATGGGGGTGATCATCTTCCAGGAGCAGATCCTGAAGGTGGCCATGATCTTCGCCGGCTTCACACCGGGGGAGGCCGACCAGTTGCGCCGGGCCATCAGCCGCAGCCGCTCCCGTGAGGCCATGGAGAAGCTCAGGGGGCGTTTCGTGGAGGGCGCTCTGTCCAAGGGTCTGGAGGAGGAAGCGGCCCAGACGGTCTTCGACCAGTTGGCGGGCTTCGCCGAATTCGGCTTCTGCAAGAGCCACGCCGCAGCCTTCGCCAGGACCGCCTACGAGACCCTCTATCTCAAGGCCTACTACCCCGCGGAGTTCTTCTGCGCCCTGTTGAACGCCCAGCCCATGGGCTTCTACAGTCCGGCGGTGGTGGTGGGCGACGCCAAGCGCCACGGGGTGCGGATCCTCCCGGTGGACGTGAACCGCAGCCGGGCCAGGTGTATCGTGGAAAACGGCCATCTCCGGTTGGGCTTCTCTTACGTGGATAGCCTGGGGAAGTCCAGCCTGGAGGTCCTGGAGGAGGCCGGGAGGGAAGGTCCCTACTACTCCTTGAGGGACTTCTGCCAGCGCACCAGGCTACCCCGCAGGTCGGTGGAGAACCTTGTTCTGGTGGGAGCGATGGACGGCTGGAGCAAGGCCCGGCGGGAGTTGATCTGGGAGCTGGGCACCCTCAGCTACCAGGAGGGGGAGATGGACCTCTCGCCGCCCCTGGAGGAGATTCACCTGCCCGAGCTGACCCTCGATGAGGAGATCAAGGCGGAGTACGGCATCCTGGGCCTGCCGGTGGGAGAGCAGATCATCGCCCTCCACCGTCCCCGCTTGGAGCGACTGGGGGTGGAAAGGAGCAAGGACCTGGAGAGGAGGCACAACGGCGAGCGAGTGCGGGTGGCGGGCCTGGTGGTGGTCAGGCAGCGGCCTCCCACGGCCAAGGGCTTCGTGTTCATCACCATGGAGGACGAGGACGGGCTGATGAACGTCATCGTCAAGCCCGACGTCTACCAGCGGTACTACAAGGTCCTGCGCAACTGCTTCCTATTGATCGTGGAAGGGACGATACAGAAACAGTCGGGGATTCTCAACGTCCTGGCCGAGGGGGCGGTGGGGATCTAGGACAGAACTCCTCCTCTTACATCTCCAGCACGTCAGAAGCGCATACTGTGCACAACGTTCATAACCGAGGCCCAAGTCTGCCGCCACGACGCACGCGTGTCCTGCCGACTTCGACAATCATCAGAAGCCCAGCCAGATCCTCGCCTTCGAGATCCTCCAGCGCTCGCAACACCTCGTGGTTGACGGTCTGGGTAGGTAGTTCATTGGGCACACGAACAACCAGAATGCCCGCGTGAGTACCCAACGGGAAGCGCACGACGTTGCTGAAGCCCTTGTCTGCGGTGAGCAAAACAGCCCCCTGAGCCTGGGCATACTGGAAGATCTCCTGATCACTACGCCCGCGCAGGCCGACATCTCGAACATCCTCCACCGAGTGACCGGCTTGTCGCAACACCACTGCGGTGGAACGTGGCATGTCCTCGTCGATCAGGAACCTCCACATCTACCCTGCCGCCCGCACTTCCTCCGTCGCCAGCACGCTGGCGGCGTAGCTCAACGCGGCCTGGATGTCCTCTATGCCGATCTCGTACTCTGCCGCTAGCTCCTCCTGCTTCATGCCCCCGGCCAACTTGGCGATGACGAGGTCGACTGGGATCCGGGTACCCTTGATCACGGGTTTGCCAAAGCGAACGCCTGGATCGACCACAATGCGCGGGGCGATTTCTGCTGCCATCTCCGTACTCCTCCTGTCTCTTACTTGTGGGTGCGACAGAAGCTGCCTCTCCACACAGCCAACTTGTCAGGATGAGTATAGCACAGCGATGGGGACTTCTCAACACGCCAGAATGCCCTAGATGGGGACATGGACCTGCCGAAGCTAGCCTTCAACGAAGGAATAGAGGATCTCCCGGCTGAAGGGGCAGTCGAGATGTGCCAGACGTCAGGCGTCCATCTCGACCTTTACTTCATAGTGCTGCGAGCGGGCATCAAACCGCGCCAGCAGTTCCCTGGCCCTGGGTGGGACGACTGCCGCTTCGTAGTCTTCCCCGGCGAAGGTACGGACTGCGTCTATCGACTCAAACCACATGATGGTGACGAACTCCACCTCGTCTCCCAGATCGCGCCGCAAGAGGTGGATGCCTCGATAGCCGGTGATCTGACGATCCTGTATGCCCTGGAAGATCTCACTCTTGAGCAGTGCCTCGTAGGCGTCGGCGTTCGCTGGCGAAGTCCAGCCATGCCATACTCGACCAATCATCTTCAAATCCTCCGTGTGCAGTGCGCTCGCCGGGTCACGGCTGCCGCTTGGCCTAGACCAGATTGCCTGCCGCTTATCGTGGACGGACGATACAGAAGCACAGGCGCCGTCAACGTCCTGGCCGAGGGGGCGGTGGGCACGTAGCGAAGAACACGTGGACAACGGCTGCCTCGCATACATGACGCTCGTCCGCCTGGTCCATGACAAGAACTGTCGCCAAGCCAGTGGGGGAGCTACTTGGTGCAGGCCCTGAATCGATCGTCGGGGAAGCTGCCGTCTTTGCAGTTGAAACAGCGCGGTTTGTCCTGCCCGAAAGCATTGCCCACCTTTGCCGCTACTCCGCGCACAATTGCCTCTATCTGGTCAGGCTCAAACCTCTGTATGTCCAGCTCTCTCACGATCTGGATGTGGCGCTCCAGGCTTTCGTCCCCAGAGAGGGTTCGAGCAAAGGGGTCCATCTCGGCACGCCATCCGTCACCGAGCATACCCAAATGGGTTCCCTCAAGGTTCGCCAAGTTCAGGAGGATGACTGCACTAGTAGAGAGCTTGGCATATCGATAGAGATCCCCGACGAAACCCAGGAACTGCCAAAAACGGCCCGCCATCTTGACGAAATTCACCAGCCTCCGGCCCTCCCACTTAGTCCCGTCGCCATAACCGTACTCAACGTACCCATTTCGATGAACCACAAGGTACTCGCGGATCGGACAAAGCCGGGACTGTTCATCTTGTGGTGAGTAGTTTGTGCAGATCACTCCCTCGAGTGTGCTGCGCGAGGACTCGCTGGGGATGAACAGGCCGGGGGGATAGTACAACCTCTTGGTCGGCTGGAGCCACTCGCGGAATTGCTCAGAGGACGTGTCAACCCATTCGCCTAGCATGGTCGGGCACGCGACGAAGGAGACCAATGTGTGCGCTGGTTCGATCACAGGCGTTCGGGTCTCGTCCCAGTACGATATACCCAGCTGCCCCGTCAGTTTGTTGATCGCGAACTGCGGGTCATCGTCTGGCTCGACGTAACCGTGCTTCCTCAAGTACTCCTGCACTTCTTGTCGCACCGCCCGGCCTCGCTCAAACATATCACGTACCTCATACTCTTCTGCCGGAAGCGTCTGGAAGTTGTGGCGCACATAGTACCTCTTCTCACCATCAGCAGTCACCATGTGCGGAACTCTGGGGCTCTGCGGGATCTCGATAACCACCACGCACTCGGCCGATCTATCAGGCACGGTGATCGGTCTTATGATTGCGTTCACCCTCTGCTGTACGTTCGAGCTCAGGACCTGCTCAAGCCACTCCTCCACCTTCTGTTGCCCCAGCATTCGATCGACGAATCGCTCGGGCATCATCGGGCGGTGATCTCCCTCGGCTAACCCGATGATCAGATGGCCACCCTGGGAGTTGGCTATAGCCGACACGTCCTTGGCCAGTTCCTTCTTGCCCCCTGGAGACGTGTCAATCTCCCGCTTGTACTCCAGCGTCACGCTTTCTGGCTCCTCGTTGTCCACAAGGGCCTGGATGTCGTCGAAGCTCAACTCGGTGACCTGTCTCATGAATACCATCGCAGACCCCACAGGTTATGCGGTTGTCGGGCGCTGTGTCGATGATGCTCCAACTGTCTTGGTGATGAGCCCCAAGTCAAGAGCGAAGAAGACCAAGTCGTGTCACCGCTGCCGTGACAGGAGACAATCATCATGCGCGTCTACTCTTGCCGGGATCCCACAGACAATCCCCAGAGGAACTGGTATGTTAAGGCGCCAACCTCCGATGCCCCCACCTGCGATGCGGGGAATAGCTGCTCCACTGCCCGTGGCGCCGGGAGGGTTGGCCTGGCAAGCTTCACCAAGGCATAGTCTAGCGCGACGGTCTCAAGATAGAGCCTGTAAACCTTCCCGAACGACTCTGGTACGTAAATCGGTCCATTGCTGCCTTCCCACATCGTCCCGGCGGAGTGGTTAGGTCGTGAATGGGCAAAGCGGCTCAGTCGCTCAAACAAGTCTCGTGCCCAACCCGCTCGAGTGTGAGCTGACCTCTGGCGAAATACTGAAAGGCCAGTCTTGCTCTTGAGATAGCCCTCAAGTGCTTCAGTTCCAGCATGCCGGATCAGGCAATCACAGGCTGTTCCGAACCTCACTTCGAGTCTGCCTTCTTTCCATTCAAGAACCTCGGCTCGTCCGAGCACCAGTTCGAAGTAGGTTCCAACCGCAGTCAGCTCTAGGGCACTTCTGAGGCAAGAGGCCGCGACGCGATAGAACCCGCACAGCGCGTTGAATAGGCACGCCTGGTACTCGTCACTCACGTCAGCCATCACGTAGTACATTGAATCCTGCTCGTCACCAACCGACTCGATCCACGAAGACCACAGCTCATGCATTGCCTCCAGGTGCGAGCGATGACCATCCGAGGTGCCGAGACTCACGTCGTCAGGGAGAGACATGATGGAACTCCATACCTGTTCATCCATCAGGTCTTCCGCGGGAGGATCTGGTCCCTCTGGACCGAGCAGAAACGCGTCGGGCGGCAGCTTTCGTCGCGTTGCTCTGAAATCACACGCATCGGCGCGCTGAGTCATCGCGTCCCCCTCTCACCGTATGCCGCTCCATATGCACTGTGACCTTGGTCGTCGTAGTAGGAGCGCCGCTTGAGTGCGCTGACCCAAGGCCGGTACATAGCTGACACGCGCGAACGGACTACCGCGGGCGAAAGTGGAAAACGTCCGAGTACTTCTGGTACTGGCCCTCATACTGCAGAATCTTGAGCAGGACCCTGTCCAAGAGTTCTATGAGCCTTGAGTAGTGCCCAAGGGACTCTCGGACATCTGTGCCAAGTACGCCCGTGTGCACCAATTTGTGCCGAAGGTCGATGAACCGCAGATCGGCCTGCCTATGAAAGTCCACTCCAACTTCTTCCAGCATCTTCCTCACTAGGCGACGATACGACCGACGGTTGATTTCCGCCACCTTCACGCGCGCATCGTCGACCTGAGCTTCGCTTAGCCGCGGGAACACGCGCACCAGCGCCTCGCTCACCAAACCCTCCAACTCATCTCGTTTCTCTTTGAACTTGTCCTCGGGCACTATGTATCTCAGGTCTCCCTGCGTGCCTTTCTCGGCGAAGTTCGAGATGAGCGTCTCCATCGCTGTGCAGGCGAGCAAGAACTTGGTGTACATCTCAGGTTCGCACTTGGATGCCAGATAGTACCCGATTACCACAGGTAGGTTGAACCTGTCTCGGGCCTCGAAATACGCATCATAGCAGCAGGAGACGAACAGCTTCAACTCGGTCCCATTGGCCCCGCCAAGGAGGGCACCGGTGTCGATCCAGGGCCACGACACGTTGCCGGGATAATCGTGCTCGATCAACGTGCCATCTTGAGCCCACAGCTTGGCATAGTGCCAGGTCACCCTCGTTCCTCGGGCCAGAGACAATAGAGAACACACAACGTCCATCATCTCATCGTAGTATGGTAGGTTAGCCATGCCACGTCGCAGCGGGACACTGGCCTCGGCGGTCACAGCACCAGTGCGTGTCGGCTTCGCTTGCTCGACAATCTCTCGATAGCCGTCCACCTGCCTCACCACGACTTCCGTCGAGCCAACTTGGAAGCGAAAGGCATAGACCCAGCCCCCACTCTCCAACTGCGACTTCTCATCGCCCCAGAATTCCAGGTTTGTGAGCCCGTAGGTAACACGGGCAGGCGTGAGGCGAGCGGCTGTGGGCATCGACACGTGAATCTCATCGCAGCTCAGACGCATCTTGACTTTCGATGGGTCATCCTCTCCCTTGCTCTCTCGCCAACGTGTCGCCACTGCACCTTCGACTCGGACAAGTGATCCCTCTGTGGTATGTCCGTCGACAACCCACTCGCCACGTGTTCGACCAAACCTGTCGATCAGTTGACGTACTGCCCCAGCTAGCAGGTGGCACTCCACCATTACTCTGCCATCGTCTAGTCTCACACAGCCGAACGCACACTCTGCAGAGAGTCCATCGGCCAGCCCCACTTGGCCCACGCCCCGAAGCTGTTCGATCACGCGGCCCTCAAACGTGCCTAGCAGCTCGAATTCCGCCGAACGGGCGTATTCCACAGGATCTGGATCCATGAGCGAACCCCCTAACCTGGTTAGCTCGCTTTCTGGCATGATTCTACGTTCCTCTGTCAATATATCAGACTCGCCAATACTCTGCAAGCGCATTTGGGCACAATACGGGTAGAGTGTATGGACGATGGCACAAGAATAGGGGGCGCCTCTGCCACCGCGCAGTCCGCTCCGCGACAAGGGCGATCTCAGTAAGATGGCACAGAGGATCTGGGAAGCACCAGGGTCTGTCCGTTGGTCGAGGCGGAAGATGCCGCCGGAGCTGTTGTGGGGGGATAAGCAGGGCGCGCGAACGACCAGCGCATGAGGCTCGTGCACGTCAAAGAGTCCCAACCGAGAAGCTGACGGCTCGACTGGGATTCCAATCTGCGCGGCGGCAAGCCCGCGTTCGACGGGCTGTGCTCCCTACGCCGTGAGAATGTCCAGTTCCAAGCTCGTGCGCAGGAGTAGACCCTCCGTCTGCTCCTCGAGGGGCGTGACCACCTCATACTTCCGAGGCAACAGCCGTCTCTCCGCTGGGGAGGACAGACAATCCCAGTCTCTCCTCTAGTTCCTCCAACGTCATCGTCCTTCCCAGCGCGATGTCCTCCCTGGCCTCCCGGATGCCAGCCAGAAACTCCTCATCCTTCAGCTCCTCCAGGGTCTCCAGGAGCTCCAGGATCTCGCGGTATTCATCTATGGAGATCATCACCGCTCGAGGTCGGCCCAGTCGAGTGATCAAGTAATGGCCGGCCTTCCCGGCGACCTCATCCAGAAGAGCCCCAAAGTGGTTGCTGGCCTCTGTGGCCGTGATCTCCCTGGGCGTGGTGGTCAGTCCGAACCTGGAACCTCTCGCCATTGCCGTATCCCCTGTTTCGCTATAATCGCCAAACTAGCGAAACCATAGGTCATTCACCGCGGACTTGTCAAGTCGCCCGCAGGGGCGCCTGATTGCCCAAAACCTGGCACCTCGGTAGTTGGCAGCATCCTACCCCGTCTCGATCTCCACCTCCACGCTCATCCCCAGGCGCAGACCCTCCGGCTGCTCCTCCAGAGCGATGACCACCGTGTAGACTACGTCTCCGCCCACCGTGGAGGCTTGTGGCGAGACGAGGGTCACCCGGCCTGGAACGTCCACGTTGAGCGCTTCCACGTAGACGGTGGCCTCCTGGCCCACGTGCACTTCCGTCACGTCTCTCTCGCTGAGGTCGGTGGTCTCCACCTGGAGAGACGTCAGGTCGGCCAGGGTCAGCACCACCTGGCCGGGCACCACGACCTGACCCGGGCTGACCTGAAGGTCGGCTACGGTCCCTGAGAACGGCGCGGTCAGCGTGGCCTGTGCCAAGGAGGCGCGGGCGCCCTCCAGAGCCGCCTGCGCCTGGGCCACGGCTGCTTGGGCAGCAGCCAGTTGTTCGGCGGTGGCTCCGGCTCGAAGTGTGTCCAACTGGGCCTTGGCGCTCTCCACGCTGGCCCAGGCAACCGCGAGGTCCTCGGGCGAGGGTCCTCGGGTGACCAGTTCATAGGTAGCCAGCGCGCTCTCGTAATCCAGAGTGGCCAACTGGAGGGCCAAACTCTGGGGCATCTCCGTGACCTCCTCCACCCAGGCTATCTCGTCGTAGGCGGCCTGAGCCTGGATCAGGGCAGCCTCGGCCTTCTTGAGAGCAGCCAGGGCGATCGTGCGTTCCTCGTCGCTGGGACCCGCCTCCAGCTTACGGTACTGGGCCAGCGCCCCGTCGTAGGCCGCCTGGGTCGCGGCCAGTTCCTCCGGTCGGGCACCGGACTCCACCTCGAGAAGCTGAGCCCCCGCGGCCTCCAGACCCGCCTCGGCCTGAGCCACTCCGGCCTGAAGGCTGGAGGACTCCAGGGATACCAGGGTTGTGCCTGGCTCCACCTGGTCGCCCAGTTTGACCTCCACTCTCTCCACCTGGCCCGCCATGGTGAAGCCCATCTGGGCCTCTTGAGCCGCCACCACCTCTCCCGAGGCGGTCACCGCGCCTCCCATGGACCGCGACGGGAGCGCCGGGGTCGGCGCCGCAAGCACAGGCGTGGGCGACGGCTCGGGCGTGCCGCCGCAGCCGGTGAGCAGGACGGCGATCAGCAAAAGGAAAACGATGGCTGTTCCCCACAGCTTCTCACTCATCTCGTATCTCCTTCAAGTCGCTTGTCGTCTGCGACCTTACCATCGCGGAGCTCCACCACCCTCCGGGCGAAGGGAACCACGCGGGGGTCGTGAGTGGCGCACACGAAGGTGGTGCCCGTCTCCTCATTCAGTCGTAGCATGATCTCCATCACCTGGCGGCCGTTCTCCGTGTCCAGGTTGGCCGTGGGCTCGTCGGCCAGGATCAGGATGGGGTGTGTCGCTAGGGCGCGGGCCACGGCCACGCGCTGCTGCTCGCCACCGCTCATCTGATCAGGCCGGTGTTTGGCTCTTTCCGTGAGTCCCACCGCCTCCAGCAGCTCTGCCACGCGCTCCTTGCGCCGCTTGCCGTTTACCCCGCTCAAGAGGAGCGGCAGTTCGATGTTCTCGTAGGCGCTTAGCCCGGGGATCAGAGCGAAGAACTGGAAGACGAAGCCGATGGTCCCCCTGCGCAGGTCCGCCCTCTTGCTGGCGCTGAGCTTGGTGACGTCCTCCCCCTGGAGGAGGACGCGGCCGCTGGTGGGCTTGTCCAGGCAACCCATCATCTGAAGTGCCGTGGTCTTCCCGGAACCGGAGGGTCCCACCAGGGCCGTGAACTCGCCGTCTTCGATGGTCAGGTTGACCCCGCGCAACGCATGGGTCTCCATCTCACCGATCTTGTACACTCTTGTGGCATCCTGCAACTCGATGACTATCATTCCAAACCTCCCCACGCCTGAGATAACTTGCCCGACTCGACCGAGCTACAAAGCCCGCAGCGCATCAACTGGCTCCTTCCTGGTCGCGAACCAGGCCGGGTAGAGCGAGGCCAGCAGCATGATGATCCAGCAAACGACGGCTAACACGGCAGTATCCGCCCACTGGAAGGCTGCATACATCGTTTCGCCATAGGTTAGGTCAGCAGAAGTCATATTGGCCATGTCACCCAGGTAAAGACCTTCGGTGGACAGGTAATACACCCCCAGCGATCCCAACAGTACGCCCAGGAAAACGCCTATCGCTCCCAGTGTGGCAGATTCCATCAAGAACATGGCCATAATCTGCCGTCCCTTCATCCCCAGCGCAGCCAGGATACCCATCTCCTGCGTGCGCTCGAAGACGGACATCAACAGTGTGTTGGCGACGACGACGGCGACGATCGCCAGCACCACCAGGTACAGTATGTACAAGATCCCCATCGCCGATTCCGTGGCTTGCAGCATCAACTGGTTCAGGTCACGCCAGGTCATCACGTCAAACCCCGGTGCGCGCAGCGCCGAAGCAACCGTGTCGGCGTCTTCCTGATCGTGCAGCACAACCACCACCGCGCTGGCCCGGTCCCCCGCTCGCGTGAACGTCTGCGCCTTTGCCAGCGGCAAGAAGATCGTCGCCTCGTCGAAGGCTGGGGTACCACTGTCGTACAGGCCGCGGATTCTGAAGGTCGCCTCGTCAGGCTGTTCGCCTGATGTGTTGACCAGCAGGCTGACGTCATCGCCCGCGGTCAACCCCAGGCTTCTAGCCAGCCTCCGGCTGATGAGGACGCCGCTCCGGTCGTCGGGTGCCAGGAACTCTCCGGCAACCAGACCCTCCCGAAAGGGCGCCGCCATCTCGGAAGACGGGTCTATGCCAAACACCCGCACCCCGACCGACTCTTCGACCGTGCCCAGGATGCCGCTGGCCCACAGCACAGGCGCTGCTGCTCGGACTTCCGCCAGGCTCTGCGCCTGTGCGGCCAATGCCTGCGGATCCTCCAACAGATCTTCCCACTTGAGGCTGACTTTGTCCTCGTCGTAAGATGCCCCGCGCACCTGCACGTGACCACTCTGCACGCGGATGTTGTTGTCGATAGATCCCTGTATCGCACCCATCTCAAAACCGTGAAGCGCGATGATCAGCGCCAATCCCATCATCACCGCCACCAGCGTCAACGCCGATCGCCGCCTGTTACGGCCCAGGTCGCGAATGGCAATCCTCCACAGTCTGAATATGAACATTGTGTCCCTCCTCACGCTTCACGAACCGCGCATGTTGTCTACCGCATCAGAGAGCGTGCAGGCCTATACATAGTGTAGCGCCTCGGCCGGCTCCCGTCTGGAGGCTTGCCAAGCTGGGTAGAGCGAGGCCAAGGCCGCGATGATGGCGACGGTCAGCGCCCGTCCCAGCAGCACACTCATCCCGATTCGGAAGTAGATCCGGTCACCCATCAGTCCGATCAGCTCGCCGAACTCGGCCACGTCGATTCCTCCATACAAAGCCATGAAGTCGAGGCCGACTCGTCCAAAGTAGGCTGCTATCGCGCCGCCCAGCAGGCTGCCAGCCAGCGCGCCCAGCAATCCGATCAGCACCCCCTCCAGCAGGAACAGCACCATGGTCTCCCACCGCTTCAACCCCATCGCCGCCAGCACGCCGATCTCACGCGTGCGCTCAAATACCGCCATCAGCATCAGGTTGAGGATGCCAACGCCGGCGATCAACAGGATGATCAGCCCAAAGAGGCTCATCACCTGAGCCTCCAACTCCATCATCTGCTTCGTCGTGGGATCCAGCGTGTCCCAGGCATCCACCTCGTAGCCGGGCAAGGCAGCCTGCAGCCTCTTGACCACCGGCGGCTCCTGCCCCACCCGTTCGAGGTGAACGGCAACCTCGGTAGCCTGATCGCGCAAGTCGAAGAGCGTCTGTGCCTCGAGCAGGGAGATGTAGACCAATCTCTCTTCCACCTCCTTGATCCCCAGGTCATAGATGCCGATGATGGTCATCGTGCGGCGCCGCATCTGCTCGTGGGTGGCGCGTCCTACCAGCATGACGCGGTCGCCCACGGTCAGCTCGAGCCGCTCACTCAACGACTGGCCGATGAGGAGGACGTCCTCGTCGTTAGCTTCCAGGTACCGGCCCTGGACGACGTTCTCCGCCACCAGGCTCACTGCCGCTTCCTGTTCCGGTTCGATGCCGGTGATGACGACGGCCATGGTTCCCTCGCGGTTACTGACCATGCCGCCGGTTTCGATGCGCTGCACGACGGCGACCACCTCCGGCTCGGCCAGCGCTGCCTCCGCCGCCGCGCGCGGGTCGACCAGAGGCAACAGCGGCATCCTGTTCGCCTTTTCCCGGAAGCCTAGCGCGTGCACCTGAACATGGCCGCCCTGGAGCTTCACCGTGTTACCGTAAAGGGCCTGGTTCATCCCGCCCAGCATGCCATCGAAAACGAGCATAAGGGCCAGTCCCAGCGCAATGGCGATCACGGCGATCACCGTCCGTCTCCAATTGCGCCACACGTTTCGCCAGGCCATTGTCAGGAATCTTCCCATGTTCACTCACCTCCCAGCGGTGAAACTCAACTGTCTTCAGTGCCCCGTCGCCTCACCGGGAGCGAAGGAGTCATCGCACCCCTCCATTATGCCCGAAATCCCCTGCAATTTCCACCGTTTGTACGCTGATCGTACAGCTCCGCCGCTCTGTGGCGTGCCCAGCGCCAAGGACTAATTCAACCCCGAGACCCATGCCATGATGGAGAGATACTTCGGCGGTAAGGACGGCGTGTCTAGCGAGGATCGGCTCATGATGGTCAAGCTGGTCGAGGACTTCACCTCCGCCTACGAGGACGTGCTCACCATACAAGCCGAGGGCTCGCTGGCCGCCCAGAGAATCATGGTATTCGCCAACGCCGTCGGCGCCATGCCGAGTAGCAATCCTTCGCAATCCGATAATGGTCTTGTCATCGCCCTGTAACAGTTGGTTGGTATACAATACTGTATTGGGCGACGCGCGTGCGGCCACCCTTGGAAAGGGGCAGACCATGGAGCACAAAGACCGAACCCCGATCCTCGTCCTCTTCGGGGCCATTCTGCTGTTCGTCGGCGTAGCCATGGCCTTTGTAGGACCGCTCGAGATGTATTGCTTCTACCTCTTCTCCGAAGGCGGTCGCTTCCACTACGAAGGCTTTGGCTTTGGCTCCTTCATGTTCGCCAACATCGCCGCCCAGATTGCGGGGTACTATCTCATCACTCTGGTAGCCATCCCGCTTGGATACGGACATGTGAGAAGATCACGCTGGGCCAGGACCCTCTCCCTGACCCTTCTGGGGTTCTGGCTGGTGGCCGGGATACCACTCATGGTGGCCTTCATGTTCGTGCTGCTGGCATCAAAGGACGTCTCCCTGCCCACAGCCCTGATCGCCCTCATAGGCCTGGCCCTATCCTATGCCGTGGTGCCGATATTGCTTATCCGGTTCTACAGGAGCAGGGACGTCCGGCTCACCTTCGAGACCAAAGACCCACACTCTTACTCCATAGAGAGGGTGCCGCTCCCCGTGCTGGTGGTGTGTGCGGTCTTCGTGCTGACCATCGCCGTTCTGCACGTCCTGATCCTCTTCAACGGTGTGTTCCCGCTCTTCGGAGTTCTTATCTTCGACCTACAGGGCATCGCGCTGATCGACCTCTCGATTCTCGTCTTGGTGGGGCTGATCTGGGGCCTGGTGAGGCTGAAAGGCTGGGCCTGGTGGGGTGCGCTGCTGTACTGGGGCTTTCTCTCCTTCTCTTCCATTACGGCACTGTCGAGGTCGACTCTCGCAGACATCCTGTCGCAGATGAGATTCGCGCCCTTGGAGATGGAAGCACTCGGGGGAATACCCCTGCACGGTGTCCACCTGGCATCGCTGATCGGAATACCGCCTCTGGTCACCCTGGGGTTGATTGCCTACTCCAGGCGGTACTTCGGGCAGCACAACCGGCCAGCGGTCTGAGGGTGCGACTCGTCCTTACGTCTGGGGAGGGTACACGAAGTCGTCTGGTACGGAGAAGTGCTCAAGCACCGCGTTTGCCTCCTCCGGCTCTACCCGATAGGAAGAGCGCGGGCTCTCGAAGAAGTGGTGAACGAGGATCAGATGAGGCATCATCGAGGGGAAATAGAGTCCCTGGCCGCTCACCTTGTCGACAATGAGCAACTCACCGTTGCCGCCTCGGCCGTTGCAGAGCGGGCAGGGCACCATCATCCGATAGTAGACGTTGGAGATGGTGAACCTGTCATTGCCGAAGGTCTTGCAGTAGAACTCTTCGCGGCGAGACAGCTCCACCGCCCACGCCATCTTGCGCGCCAACTCCCCAGGGTCTATGCCCAGCTCGGCCATCGTGGCCTCGTCACGGGCGATGATCTCCTGTGGGTCCTCGTCCTCCAACCAGAAAGCGGCGCTCAAGCCTTCTCTGTCCCGCCTGGGCTGAGGGTGAACGTGATCGGGCAGCCTGCGCCAGTCTCCGCCAGTGTCCATGGAGGGCCTCATTCTTCGGCGGCAGTGCCGCCTATCGCTGCTTGAAGACGATGTTCGTGATCTGGCCCATGGTGCCGCAGCCCGCGTAGTGGATGACCAGCAGCTCGGAGAGGGGGGCTGGATTGCCCGCGCTCTCCACAACCTGGATCACGAAGTCGGTCTCCGTGTGGGGGTTCTGGGCGTAGTAGGTGAACTTGAATTCGCCGTCTTGCCACACGTACTGAGGATCACCGCTGATGGCGTGCTCTGTGTTGTTCCAGTACTGCCACTGGACGGTGACGCCATTCAGGGGAGCACCGTCGGCGCTTCTCACCCAGCCCTGAAGATACGGGTGGGCACACTGCAACTCCTCCACCCTGCTTCCCTGTACGTAGAAAAAGGGGAAACGAGGCGTAGGTGTCGGCGAGGGCGGGCTAGTAGGTTGCTGTTCAGGTATGGTCGACGCCGAGGGAAACGGAGTCAAGACCGGACCTCGAGGTGTGGGCGTCGCCATGATGATCGAGTAGGCAGGCGTGGGCGAGGGGACGACGGGTGTCCTGAGGACAATGGGGCCAACACCAACTGAGGGCGAGGCCACGATCGTTGGTTCGCCGGTTGCTCGCGGCAGCACTACCCCGCCCTCTCTGGCCGGGACGATGACCATGACCGTGAACACCAACCCACAGCAGAATGCGAGCAACGATGCTCCCACTATGCCGCCTATGGTTAGGGCAAGCTTCGATCTGGATTTCATACTCTACCTCAGCAGGTTACCGACATACATCAAAGCTGCCAGCATCAGCAAGAGAAGCAACACCGTCAGGAGCACGCTAAGGAAGACCGCGGTGAAGCTCACCGCAGGGGCACGTTCTCTCGCCACTGCCCTTGTCACAGAGTGACTCACGGGGCGCGCGGGAGAGACCGAGCGGCTCACCACCGGCGTCTGGGGAGGCTTGCCGGGAACAGGCGACGATTCCCTCAGAGTGATCACCTTTGACCTCCCAGACCGGATGTGATCGATCGCATCCCTGGCCGCTCTGATATTCCGGGCCGTCTTCTCCCCAGTGCCCTGTGCTCGCCTCTGGGACTTCAAATAGCGCAGCCCCTCTGCCGCAAGGCCGTGCTGGGGGTCGATCGCCAGAACGTTTTCGAGACATACGATCCGTCCGTCTATCCCCTCCACTACCCCACTCAGCCACAACCAGGCCTTCTCGTTGTGCTCATCCAGATCGATCACCTGGTACAGGAGATCCCTGCCCTCCTCCAGCCTCTTCCCTTTGACCGCGTCTACACCGGCGCCCAGCAGTTTCGAGATCACCAACTGGGGGTCATACCACTCGTATCGACACCTGCAGGGAGGAGTGAGGCACTCCTCCAGCGGCACGGGAGGGGCCTCTCGTGGATCGAAGATGCGCCCTTGCAGACCCCGACAGACGCGGCAGGAGTCGGGATGGGCTACGAACATGACCTTCAGACCCTGCTTGGCCACCGCGATAGGTGTCTCCCGAACATTCTCGGCCACCGTCGGTCGAAGCTGCTCCACTTGTGGACACTATTATACCAACGCGCCCAGGCCTCGGCAAGGGTGATTAGTCCCGGAAACCAAAAGCAACTCCTCTGTCGCAGAGGGTGACCTCGCGTCCATCTGCTAGGAATCTAGCCGAAAACCCACGTTGGGTCGGGTCTGAAGGCGATTGGTGAGTGGAGCCATCTTTGAACAGCGTGGTAAGCGTAACGGAGAAAAGAGAAACAGGCAGACC
>Ga0307437_1000282_pt1 | contig 42275 bp, 39 predicted proteins | sample SalMarWE160390MG_FD_202146 | JGI IMG/M metagenome (GOLD analysis project Ga0307437, IMG submission 202146) | Salt marsh sediment microbial communities from the Plum Island Ecosystem LTER, Massachusetts, United States - WE1603-90 | ecosystem: Environmental > Aquatic > Marine > Intertidal zone >...
ATTGGGAACGAGATACGCGCGCTGCGAGGCTTGGGCCAACGGAGGGTCCGTACCATGAACCAACGAGGGAAGAATCGAGGCGTCTTGCGGGGGGGGTCCTGAGTTCGGCACTCGAATCTAAGGACTCACCGTCATCGCTCCCTGATTTGATTCACAAGGTACTTCCCAGTCTTTCACGACTCCTCTCTCCATGTACTCAATCGCAGTCCAAAGCGGCTGTATTCCCCGCGAGAAGAGCATGCCCCCATGGGATCGGCGCCGCTCGTGACTATCCACGAGCCAGAGCGGCGCTCTGTTCGGCCGATTCCGTTGGCAGCGTACGGCATCGCTGCCACAAAGCCTCTTTCTCTTCTTGTGCCATCTCGGTTTTCAGCGCGTGTTCAAGGAGCTTCTTGGTCAGAGCTGTCTCCCAACACGCTCTACTCTCGCAGAGATAGGCCCCTCGTCCGGGCTTCTTGTGCGTCTCGTCCAACTCCACGCCTCCTGTAGGCAGGCGCACGATTCGCATCAATTCTCTGGCAGAATGGACCCGGCGGCAAGCTACACAAGTGCGTTGCGGAACGTGCCTGCGAGGCCCCTGTTTACTCTTCCGACTCATCTTGCTCTTCGCGGTCTTCGGTGATCTCGGTCTCTTCGGACTGGGATTTCCAATCCTCTGCGGTTGTCTCCCAGTCTTCCCGACGGCGACCAGGCTTCCTCACCTTGCGCGCGATGACCTCACCCAAGGTCTCATCGTAGACCAGTCTCTTGGTCTTCCTCTTCTTGCGCTCCGGCTCCTTGTCTCCGAACAGCAACTCCTCGCTAGGTGGCGGAACAACCCGAGGCGCTGAAGGTGGTGGCTGAATCTCTACCTCTTCTTCCATGCTCTCCACCAGAGGTTCAACCGATTCCACTTCTTGGGTGGCTTCCTCCACGAGAGGGGATGGGGCGATCTCCTTCGCCACCTCCATCGCCGGTGATACCTCTTCGCTGGATTCCACGGCGATAGGTTCCTGTTCCGCCTCCTTAGGAGCGGTCGCCTCCTCGATCGAGGTTGGTGTCTCTTCGGCCTCTTCCGGTTCCGGAGGCTCCTCGACGCTCTTCAGTTCCCGGCCGAGGATGGTACGCACTTCGCGCTGCTGGAGGAGATCATCTATCTCCTGAAGTGACTTGGGTCCCAGTCCTCGGACGTCGCTGAGAGCATCGGTGCCCTCATCCATCTTGTCCAGTAGTTCGACGAGGCTGGTTACTCCTACGCCTTCGAGAGTATTCAGGACCCGGGTGGAGATCCCCAGCCGCTCGAGGGGCATGTCCTCGGAAATCTCTGCCCTCGCAGCCGCGCGAACCGCCTCCTCTTGAGCTCTTCGCAGCGCTCTTTCCGCCGCTTCTGTAGCGCCGATGATGTCTATCCGCCAGCCCGTCAGTTTGGCGGCCAGCCGCGCATTCTGGCCTTCCCTGCCGATGGCTAGGGATAGCTCCTTGTCCGGAACGATGACGGTGGCGGTGTTGCCCACCTCATCGTCCTCAGTGAGTTGCACCCCTAGAGGCCGGGCTGGGCTGAGGGACTTGCCGATGAACTCCTTATGGTCGCGGCTCCAGCCGATCACGTCTATCTTCTCACCGTTGAGCTCGCTGACGATGCTTTGGATCCTGACACCCCTCATCCCGACGCAGGCGCCGACGGGGTCTATTCCCTGCTGAACGGCTGCCACGGCAACCTTGGTGCGAGAGCCTGCCTCACGGGCGATGGCCTTGATCTCCACCAAGCCGTTGTAGATCTCTGGCACTTCCACTTCGAGCAGACGACGAAGCATATCCGGGTGGCTGCGTGAAGCGATGATCTCCGGCCCGCGACTGGTCTTGTTCACCTCCAGAATGAGCACCCGGAGCTTCTGCCTGATGAAGTACCGCTCGTTGGGCACCTGCTGGCTGCGAGGAATGAGGGCTTCGATGCGCCCCAGGTTGATGGTGATGCCCCTGGAGTCCATGCTGTGTACGGTACCGCCAACTATCTCGCCCTCTCGCCCGACGTAGGAATCGTACAGTGCGTCACGCTCAGCTTCTCTGATGCGCTGGAGGATCACCTGCTTCGCCGTCTGCGCAGCGATCCGACCGAAGTCCGGCGGATTGGCCTCCACGTAGACGATCTCACCAACCTCCGCATCAGGCTTGATCCCTCTAGCCTCCACCAGGCCCATCTGACTCTCGGGACTCTCGATCGTTTCCACCGCTTCCTTGCCGGTGAACATGGTGAGTTCACCGGTAGTAGGATCGATCTTGGCCTCCACGTACTGAGCGGGACTGAAGTCACGCTTGTACGCGGACGCCAGGGCCTGTTCAACGAGCTCAAGGACGACCTCGACAGTGAGCCCGCGCTCGGCACAGACTTGATTGATTGCCCTGATGAAATCGGTCTTCATCTCCAGTTGGTCCTTTGACCCACGGTTCACCGGACTGAGACTGGCCCAGTCGTCGCCGCTGAGGATACTGCCGACTCCCTCAGCCATCCACAATAAGAAAAGTGGGGCATGCCCACTTTTTCGAGGGGAGGACGACTTGTTTGTTATTATAGCACATTTCCCGGGATTCCGCAAGACCTTGGCGGGAGAATCTTGCAGACCGATAGGAGCGCCTTCGCTGGAATCCCTCGCTTTCTCCTTCAAGAGAGCTCAGGCCGGGCTGGGATACGACCCACCGTCTGCGCAGGATTGCGTCCGGCGGCGCGAGGAACCTGGAGGGTGTCGACAAGACACCCTGCGGCGACCTCTGGACTGTGTTATTACAGTCGTGCGTGAAGGCCACCTGTCTGGCGATGAGGCGGTCCGATCCCCATTGTCGCGGATGGATCGCAGTGCAGATCGTTGCACGTGTCTGTGAGAGACCTGAAGCCATCCGCTCGTAGGTCTCTTGGCTGGGGTACGAGGTTCGCCGGGTAGACGGTATGCGACAGGCTGCTGCGCTATCCCTGTGCGCAAGTTGCTACACGGCTTGTCCCAACAGGTCCTGGATTCCTCCCTCGACGCTCCCCAGGGGAATGATCGCCTTCTGGGTGGCAGAACGGAGCTTGGCTTCAACGCCTCCCGCACTGAGGCTGCGAGGACTGATGGTCAGTCGAAGTGGAATGCCGATGAGATCGGCATCGTTGAACTTGACTCCTGCGCTTTCATCTCTGTCGTCGTAGAGGATCTCATAGCCTCTTCCGCTCAGATCCTCATACGACGATTCCGCCGTTTCCAAGGCCTGTCTCTCGGTGCCCAGGGCGATGAGGTGTATCTGGAAGGGAGCAATGGCGGCTGGCCAGATGATACCCTGGTCGTCGTGTGATTGCTCTACCACCGTGGCCATGAGTCGCCCTATGCCGATACCATAGCAGCCCATGACCAGGGGGAGACTCGCACCCTCGGGGTCCAGGAAACGGGCACCGAGAAGCTCGCTGTACCTAGTGCCTAGCTTGAAGATGTGACCCAGTTCTATTCCTCTCGCTGCTTTCAGTACGCCTCCACAACGACCGCAAGTATCGCCTTCCTGCACGGCGGCGATGTCACCCAATACGTCGACCTCGAAGTCGCGCGGGTAGTTGACGTTGCGCAGGTGGTGGCCCTCCTTGTTGGCGCCAGCGACGAAGTTGCTGCCCCATTCTATGGATTCGTCGGCCACAGTCCTGAATGTCCCGCCGCAACCTACCGGCGATGCATAACCTGCCACTATTCCAGCCTCATCCACCTCGTCCTGGGTGGCCAGTCTCAGCTCGGTGGCCCCCAACAGATGGGCGAGTTTTGTCTCGTTAACCTCCAGATCTCCTCGAATGACGACGAAGACCACTTCGCCTCCGGCTGCGTAGAACAGGGCCTTGAGCGTTTGCTCCGGCTTCACACCGAGGTAGGCAGCTACGTCCTCGATGGTAGTCATCTCTGGGGTGGCGACCTCTTGGAGGCGCTCAGGTTTCTCGGTGGTGGATGAGTCCCTCTCGGCTTGAGCGCTGTCCGCGTTGGCCGCGTATCCACACTCGCTACACGAAATCAAGGTGTCCGCACCAGCGTCGTTCAAGGCCATGAACTCGTGGGAGGCAGCCCCGCCCATCAAGCCCGGATCCGCCTCGACGGGGACGACTCTCACGCCGCAGCGTTGGAAGACGTTGAGATATGCCTGGTACACACGGGGGTAGAAGGAGTCTAGATCAGCCTGGTCAGCGTGGAAGCTGTAGCCGTCTTTCATGGTGAACTCGCGTGCCCTGATCAGTCCTCCTCTGGAGCGTGGTTCGTCGCGGAACTTGGTCTGGATCTGATAGACCATGAAGGGCAGTTGGCGGTACGAGTGTATCTCGCGCCGGGCGAGGTCGGTGACCACCTCCTCGTGGGTTATCCCCAGCACGAGCTGGCGACCAGTCCTGTCACGGAAACGGGCCAGCACCGGCCCAGCCTCGGTGTAGCGACCTGTCTCCTCCCACAGTTCGGCAGGCTGGACAGAAGGCATGCGTATCTCCTGGCCTCCGATGGCGTCCATTTCTTCTCTCAGGACACCTTCGATCTTTCGGAGCACCCTCCAGCCCACGGGCAGGTAGCTGTAGATCCCGGTTGCCACCTGGCGGATCATTCCCGCGCGCAGGAGGAGCCGGTGGCTTGTCATCTGCGTCTCCGCAGGAGCCTCCCGAAGAGTGTTGCCGAAGATCTTGGATAGTCGCACGTCACGATTCTCCTTCTTGAGCGGCGTGAGGGGCCGACGGGACACCTCGAGAGCCACTCTTGGCTCCGGGGCCTGCGCGCCGGTCTGTGGTCCCCTCCGGGCGCCACTGATTCTGGCCGTGGTGACCGTTGTTGGCAAGCGCGGTCACGAGAGGGTTGACAAACTCTGGACAAGAACGTAGAATGTTTTCATTACGTTCGTAGCTAAGGATGGGTGAATGATAGTCGAAAGACTGGTCGTGGGCATGTTTGAGTGCAACTGTTACCTGGTAGGTTGCGAGGACACCAAAGAAGGGATCATCATCGACCCCGGCGGAGATGCGCCGCTGATTCTCGATCGTGTTGGACAGCTTGGACTGACTATCAAACACATCGTCAATACTCACGGGCACATAGATCACATCGCGGCCAACCGCCCTGTGAAAGAGGCTACAGGTGCAGAGATAGCGATTCACAAGGATGACGCGGAGTGGCTGGTGACGGATCAAGGGAGCTACGCCCGCATGCTTGGCGTTCTGTCTCCTGGTCCGGCCGCCGACGTGCTGCTCACTGAGGGTGACGAGATCTCCTTCGGGGATCACAGCCTTCAGGTCATCCATACGCCGGGGCACAGCCTGGGTGGCATCTCCCTCGTTGGTGACGGCATGGTCTTCTGCGGAGACACCCTCTTTGCCATGGGGGTGGGGCGAGTCGATCTGCCCGGAGGGAGCTGGGAGACTCTGATGCAAAGCATCCAGACCCGGCTCTTCACCATGCCCGATGACACGGTCGCATACACGGGCCATGGTGCGCCGACCACCGTAGGACGCGAGAAACAACTCAACCCTTTTTTCAAGTGACAGTTTACCACAGTTCGGCTCCTCGGGCCATCTTCGCGGGTGGTCTGTTGAGGAACTGCGAGGGACGTGCCAGTGACGTCGCTTACCAGCTCGGGACCGGCATTCTGAGGGCCGGAGGCGGGCGTTCTTTGAGTGGGCTCCATCCGGATGTGACTTGAGCTGAGGGGAGGAAGAGCGAACTGGCGACGGTTCGATTGTCGATACGGGTGTGTGGATCTCCCGTTGCGTATGGATCATCCTGGTGGCGACTGGATAGGAGGAGTGAGGGGATGCCCAAAGGTGCCAAGACTGGAAGGCGGGGAATGGACTGGACGATGATTAGCCAGAACGTGGCTCTCGGAGTGATCGTCGTCGTACTCAGTTGGACGGCGGTGGGCATGGGGCTACACCAACTGCCGTTGGTCGGCGTCGCGTTCCAGTTCTTCATGCCACTGGCTTTCGTGATCCTGATGTCCTATTTCAGGAGCGAGCAGAAAACGAGGGCGCAGGCGGTAGCAGAGGGAGTGTTCGCAGGGTGTGTCCTGCTGGTGGTTCTTAACCTCATGCTGATTCTGATCAGCATGATCCAGCCGGCCGCGGGGTAGACGCAGCGGGTGGCGTAAGACGGTGGGCAAGTCGGCGTGTGTGACGGAGTCAGGCGCCCCGTTGTGCGAGACGGCCCACACTCGAGGGGGAAAAGGTGGAAGAATTCTACGCGTACGTGGATGAGCACGCGGATGCATTCTTGGACCAGTTGAAGGAATTGTGCAGTCAGCCGAGCATCGCTGCCCAGGGAGTGGGTATTGCAGAGACCGCCCAGCTCGTGCTGAGGATGCTACAAGCGTTAGGGGCTGATGCACGCCTGATAGAGGTGGCGGGTGGGCCTCCGGTGGTCTACGGGGAGATCGGCGAGGGGGAGAGGACGCTGATCATCTACGATCACTACGACGTGCAACCTCCGGAGCCTCTAGAGTTGTGGGAATCAGAGCCCTTCTCCCCGGAGGTCCGCGAGGGCTTCCTCTACTGCCGGGGAGTCGCAGACAACAAGGGCGACCTCGTTGCGCGGCTACAGGCCATCGAGGCCTACCTGGCGACGAAGGGTGCGTTGCCCTTGAGAATCAAGTTCGTGTTCGAGGGTGAGGAGGAAGTGGGCAGCCCCCATCTCGACGTCTTCGTGGACGGGAATAGAGACTTGCTGCTGGGGGCGGATGGCTGCTTGTGGGAAGGCGGACGGAAGGACATGTCGGGGCGGCCCGAGCTGTATCTGGGGCTGAAGGGCATTCTATACGTGGAGCTTCGGGCCCGTGGTGCTTCGCGCGACATGCATTCGTCCTACGCACCCATTGTGCCCAACCCTGCCTGGAGACTGGTATGGGCGCTGAATACGTTGAAGGACGAACAAGATCGGATCACCCTTGACGGGTTGATGGACCACGTGGCTCCTCCGTCGGGCGAGGAGCTGGACCTCATCGAGAGGATCCCCTTCGAAGGCGACAAGCTTGGAGATGATCTCGAAATCCCCGAGTTCCTGGGTGGGGTAGGGGGTACCGATGCCGTGCGGCAGCTCCTCTACGCGCCGACCTGCACCATCTGTGGGATGGTGGCTGGGTACACAGGGGAGGGTGCCAAGACTGTGCTGCCCAATGAGGCGAGGGTGAAGCTGGACTTCCGCCTGGTGCCAGATCTCGAGCCAGACCTCGTCCTGTCGCTGCTTCGCCAGCACCTGGATCGCTACGGGTTCGACGATGTGGAGATCGGCACCTTCTCCGGCGAGCGCCCTGCCAGGTCCTCAGTTGAGGCCCCCGTGGCACAGGCGGCCATTCAGGCTGCCAGGATCGTCTACGGCCAGGATCCCGTGGTCTATCCCACGATGGCAGGAAGCGGGCCCATGTACCCCTTGAGTGCGGCCCTCGGGATTCCAGCCGTCTCTGGCTTGGGAGTGGGCCACGCCCAGTCGAGAATCCATGCCCCCGATGAGAACATACGGCTAGAGGACTACTTCCAGGCCATCAAGTTCACGGGTGAGTTCATGCGTATCTTCGCTAGTCTCTAGCGTGGGGGACGTCGCCGTGGAGCACAACTCGGGATGGCCACCGGTCGCGTCTCAGTGCCCAAGGACCTTGACAGATTCCTCCCGCGGTTGCCACGCTAGCTCGTAGGAACCCAGCTCAGCAAGCAGTTCCTCGGCGCGATCGCGTAGCGGCATCAGGTTGAGGCTCTTCGTCTTCCAGGAACCGTCTAACTGGCGCATGACCAGACGGCTGTCGCCCCTGATCTCCAGCGAGAAACCTTTCGGGGTCCGGCCAGCCTTCAATATCGTGCCTATCAAGTCCTCCAGCGCCGCTATGAGGGCCTGGTACTCCGCCTGGTTCGAGGTCACCTGCTCGCCGAAAGTCAGCCGGCGTTTCCGGAGCTTGCCGTCCCGATTCCGCCTCAGGGCGTAGCTCCCGTATCCCAGGCCTGGGTTTCCGCGACTTCCTCCGTCGAAGACAATGGTGTAGTCTACCATGCCGCCGCTTTCGGTGAGCATTGGTTGCGTGCTGGTCGTCATAGTGGGATGTTGCCGTGTTTCTTGGCTGGGTTGCGGTCTCGTTTGGCCTGGAGCGTCTCCAGTGCCTCTATGAGACGGGGTCGCGTCTCCCGAGGTTCTATCACGTCGTCGATGTACCCTCTGGAAGCCGCAACGTATGGGTGCGCGAACTTCTCGCGGTACTCCTCTCCAAGCTCATCTCGCTTGGCCAGTGGGTCCTCCGCTTCGGCAATGTCCTTCCTGAAGATGATGTTCACTGCCCCTTCCGGCCCCATGACCGCGATCTCGGCGCTGGGCCAGGCATAGCTGATGTCTCCCCGGATGTGCTTGGAACTCATAACCACGTAGGCTCCTCCATAAGCTTTGCGGGTGATGATAGTGATCTTGGGAACTGTGGCTTCACAGTAGGCGTAGAGGAGCTTGGCGCCGTGGCGTATGATGCCTCCGTGTTCCTGGGAGACCCCGGGCAGGAAGCCGGGTACGTCAACGAAGGTGATGATGGGGATATTGAAACAGTCGCAGAAGCGGACAAAACGAGCGGCTTTGTCCGAGGCGTTGATGTCGAGAACGCCCGCGAGCACCGCTGGCTCCTGGGCAACGATGCCGACGGACCGTCCGTTGAGTCGAGCGAAACCGATGATAATGTTCTGTGCCCAGTGCTGCTGCACCTCCAGGAACTCTCCATTGTCCACCACGTGCCGGATGATCTCCTTCATGTCATACGGTTTGGTGGGGCTGTCTGGCACGATCGTATCCAACTCTTCGTCCATCCGCTGGGGGTCATCGGTCGGTGTGGTTAGAGGGGGGTCTTCCATGTTGTTCTGAGGCATGTAGCTGAGAAGCTGGCGGATGATTTGCGTGCAGTCTTCTTCGTCATTTGCGGCGAAGTGGGCAACCCCGCTGATGGTGTTGTGCGCCCTGGCACCGCCCAGTTCGTCGAAGGTGACCTCCTCACGAGTCACGGTCTTGACGACGTCGGGGCCGGTGATGAACATGTAGCTGCTGCCCTCCACCATGATGGTGAAATCCGTGATGGCTGGAGAGTAGACGGCGCCGCCTGCACACGGTCCCATGATGGCCGAGATCTGTGGAATGACACCCGAGGCCAGGGTGTTGCGCAGGAAGATGTCGGCGTATGCACCCAGTGACACTACCCCCTCCTGGATGCGGGCGCCCCCGGAGTCGTTGAGGCCTATGACGGGTGCACCATTCTTCATGGCCAGGTCCATGATCTTGCAGATCTTCTCTGCGTGCACTTCTCCCAGCGAACCACCGAAGACGGTGAAATCCTGCGAGAAGATGTAGATCAATCGGCCGTCCACGGTTCCCCAGCCGGTCACGACGCTATCGCTGAGGTACCTCTTGTCTTCGAGCCCAAAGCCAGGGGTACGGTGGGTGACGAACATGTCCAATTCGCGGAACGAACCGGGGTCCACGAGCAGTTGTACGCGTTCGCGCGCTGTCAGTTTGCCTTTGGCGCGCTGTGCATCTATGCGGTCCTGCCCCCCACCTAGCTGCGCTTGCTGTCGCAGTTCTCGCAACCTGCGGATATTGGGATTCATCTTCATAGGTACTCCTGGTACGTGTCTCACGTGGGGAGGTGCTAGTCTCTCAGCATGTGTCTGGCGATGACGATGCGTTGCACCTCTGAGGTACCTTCGTAGATCTCGGTGATCTTGGCATCGCGGAAGTACCGCTCCACGTTGTACTCCCTGATATATCCGTATCCTCCAAGGATCTGGATGGCTTTGTAGGCGCACCAGTTCGCCGTCTCCGAGGCAGAGAGCTTGGCCATTGCCGACTCGAGACTATACCTCTCTTTGCGCTGTTTCTTCACCGCAGCCTTGAGAGTCAAGAGTCGCGCCGCCTCGATCCTGGTAGCCATGTCGGCGATCATGAACTGAATCGCTTGGTGCCGGGCCAAGGGTTTGCCGAACTGCTCCCGCTCCAGGGCGTAGTCGCAGGATGCCTCCAAAGAGGCCTGTGCGATGCCCAGAGCCTGGGAGGCGATGCCGATGCGTCCGGCGTCGAGCACCTCCATCGCTATCCTGAAGCCCTGACCTTCCTCGCCAAGCAGGTTGGCCGCAGGTACGCGACAGTCCTCGAAAGACAGGGCTGCGGTATTGACGCCGCGTATGCCGAGCTTCTCCTCTGGTTTGCCAGCCGAGAAGCCAGGTGTGTCCGCGTCGATGAGCAGGCAACTGATGCCCCTGTGTCTGGGCTTCGCATCCGGATCAGTGACGCAGAAGGTGACCAGGAAATCGGCCACGCCCCCACTGCTGATGAAGTTCTTTCCTCCGTTGACCACGTAGTGGTCGCCATCGCGCACAGCCCTGGTCTTTTGCGCCGCGGCGTCCGAGCCTGCCTCGGGCTCGGAGAGAGCGAAGGCACCGATCCGGTCGAACGAGGCCGCGGGACGGAGATACCTTTCCCGCTGCTCCGGAGTGCCATGCCTCACCAGACCGTGACAGACCAGGGAGTTGTTGACGGACATGATGGTGCCTGTTGCCGCGCAGGCCTTGGACACTTCTTCCAGAGCGACCACGTAGCTGACAGTGTCAGCGCCGGTGCCCCCGAACTCCTCGGGAACATCTATGCCCATCAGTCCAAGCTCGCCCATGCGGCGGCAGTTCTCAAAGGGATACTCCTCCGTCTGGTCGATTATGGGAGCCGCCGGAGCCAGGACCTCGGTGGCGAAGTCCCGTGCCAGCTCCTGTATCATCCGTTGCTCGTCTGTCAAGTTGAAGTCCATGGGTACGACTCCTGCTTGTTATCATTGGTACAAGCCCAGCCGGTCAGTCCGCAGGCAAGAGTGCTCGCGTTTCTATCTTCGCGCCGAGTTGTCACCTCCCCGCTACATGCGCCACCCGCCCGTCACCTCGATGGTGGCACCTGTTATGTAGCTCGCCTCGTCCGAGACCAGAAACGCTGCTACGCTGGCGATGTCGTCTGGCGTTCCTACTCGCCGCAGGGGTATCTCCTCGATCATGGGCTTGAGATACCTGTCTGGGATACCGCGCAGGAGTGGGGTGTCGATCATTCCAGGGAGGATAGCATTGACGTTGATGTTGTGACGGGCGAGCTCCCGAGCTGTACTCTTGGTGAACCCCACAATCCCGGCTTTGGAGGCAGCGTAGTTGGAATCGCCTACGACCCCCGTCCGCCCATAGATCGAGGAGACGTTGACTATCTTTCCGTACTTGGCTTCTATCAGGTGCGGCGCGACCGCTTGGGTGGTCCGAAAGACACCCTTGAGGTTCACATCCAAGACTTCGTCCCAGGCCTCCTCAGTGAGTCTGAGCAGTGCAGCACTCCGGGCTATGCCAGCGTTGTTGATCAGGATGTCTACCCTGCCGAATTCAGCCACGGTAGTCTCGACCATCTCCAAGACGTCGCCAGAACTGGATACGTCAGTTCTGATTCCCATCGCCTTGCGGCCGAAGAGTTCTATCTCTCTGGCCGTCTGAAGTGCGGTTTCGGCGTTCGCGTCCGACGCGACGACTCGAGCACCCTCCTGGGCCAGTTTGAGTGCGATTCCCCGCCCGATTCCCTGTCCAGCTCCGGTCACAATGGCAACTCTGTCTTTCAGAACCATCTCTCACGTTCTCAATCGAGGCACCCATCGCCCATAGCACGTGGATGGCGCCAGCGCTGCAGAACATCCTTCTTCGGAACGTGACGGTGTGCCTGTGTGCATCCCTTGCTGCTGTCCGCAGGAACCTACCTCTCGACGCTCATGACCACGGCCTCTCCGCCACCGAGGCAGAGGGCGGCGACCCCCACGCTGGCGCTACGCGCCTTCATAGCGTGGATTAGCGTCACTAGGAGTCGAGCGCCGCTACAGCCGATAGGGTGTCCCAGGGCGATAGCACCTCCGTTGACGTTGAGGCGTTCCCAGTCCAGCCCAAGCTTCCGCCCGTCAGCGATGCTCTGTGAGGCAAAGGCCTCGTTGATCTCCAGTAGATCGAAATCGTCGATGGTGTAGTTGGTCTTGGCCAGCAACTTTTCCATGGCGTGCACCGGGGCAAAGAACACCCATTTCGGCTCGACCGCTGCCTGAGCGAACCCGGTGATGCGCGCCAGAGGCTCAATGCCCAGAGACTTCGCCCGTTCGGCGCTGGTGATGACGACCGCCGCGGCACCGTCCGTGATGGCAGATGAGTTACCAGCAGTGCACTTGCCATCCTTCCTGAAGGCCGGTGACAGCTTAGCTAGCGCCTCCAGACTGCTATCCGCGCGGGGGTTCTCGTCGGTGTCGAAGATGACAGGCTCACCCTTCCGCTGCGGGATGGTGAGGGGCACTATCTCCGCTTCGAACCACCCTTCGTTGATAGCCCGCACCGCCTTCTGATGGCTTTGCAGGGCGAACTCATCCATCTTCTCGCGTGTGATGCCCATGGCATCGGCGATCAGTTCGGCAGCGTTGCCCATGTGCCAGTTCTCGATGGGACACCACAGTCCGTCGTGGACCGTGGCGTCAACCAGCTCGGCGTTTCCCAGACGATAGCCGGTTCGGGCGTTGGCGAGGAGGTGCGGTCCCATGTTCATGCTCTCCATGCCTGCTGCCACGATGATCTCGGCGTCACCGACCTGGATGGCGTTGGCCCCCATAGCCACCGTCTTCAGCCCTGACCCGCAGACCTTGTTGATGGTGGTGGCGCCGACAGAGGGAGGCAGGCCAGCGTTAAGAGCTGCCTGGCGCGCTGGTGCCTGACCGCATCCGGCCTGAATGACCTGCCCTACGAGCACTTCGTCGATGTCTGCCGGGTCGATCCCGGCCCGATCCACTGCGCCTCTAATCGCCACCCCGCCGAGCTCGACCGCAGGCAGCTTGGATACGGATCCACCGAATCGACCGATGGCAGTCCTGGCTGCGCCGATGATCACCACATCGCGGTCACTGGCCATCTTGCCCCTCTCTGTTCCGTCTGTGCCGACGGGGTTCAATGGAAAAAGTGATGCGCTATCTCTCGAACACGGCAGCCATACCCTGGCCGCCGCCTATGCACATGGTCACCAATCCCCGCTTCAGGTTGGCTCGCTGCATTTCGTGCATGATGGTCACTACCAGCCGCGCACCGGTACACCCGACGGGGTGCCCGAGGGAGATGCCGCTGCCGCGAACGTTGGTGTTCTCAGTACTGAGTCCCAGCTCGCGCATGCAGGCTATGGCCTGGGATGCAAAGGCCTCGTTCAGCTCGATGACGTCCATGTCCCCTACGGAGAGACCTGCTCTGTCCAGGGCCTTCTTCACGCTGGGCACCACGCCCAGGCCCATATAGGCGGGGTCCACAGCACCTGAGGCGTAGGACTTGATGCTCACGACCGGGCTGAGGCCGAGTTTCTCCGCCTTTTCTCGGGACATGAGGACCACCGCTGCGGCGGCATCGTTTATCCCTGAAGCGTTGCCCGCAGTGACGGTTCCGTCCTTGCTGAAAGCTGGCCGGAGCTTGGCCATCTTCTCCAGGCTGGTGTCCATCGGCCGCTCGTCAGTGTCGAACACCACAGGTGCGCCCTTGCGCTGAGGGATGAGCACAGGCACGATCTCCTGCTCAAAGAGACCGTCAGTGATGGCCTTGCGCGCTCGTTGGTGGCTGAGAAGACCGAGTTCGTCTTGTTCTTGTCTGGTTATGTCGTACTTCTGCGCGATGTTCTCCGCTGTCAGACCCATGTGGTAGCCGTAGAATATCTCCCACAGCCCGTCGTGGACCATGAGGTCCGCAGCCTCGCCAGCGCCCGTGATATCCATTCGGTAGCCCCATCTGGCTTTGGGGAGGGCGTAGGGGGCTTGGCTCATGTTCTCCATCCCTCCTGCTACCACAACCTCGGCTTCGCCGAGTAGAATCGCTTGCGTTCCCAGCGTAATCGCTTTCAGACCCGAGGCACAGACCTTGTTCACTGTGAAAGCGTTGGTTTCCTTGGGGACGCCTGCGCGCATCATCGCCTGCCTGGCAGTGTTCTGGCCCTGGCCTGCTTGAATCACGTGCCCCATGATGACTTCGTCTACTTGCACTTCTGGGAGCGAGTCATCCCAGTGGTCGTATTGTTTCTCGAGATCCACCAAACCAGTGTCTGCCAGGGACTGGGGTGCGTACTGGAGTAGCTTCTCACTGGAGTTGGGGCGCAGACCCGCCCTGGTCAACGCCTCCTTGATGACCAGGGCACCAAGGTCCACCACAGGTATGTCTCTCAACGAAGCACCGAAAGTCCCGATGGGCGTCCTGGCCCCGCTGACAATGACCACTTCCGTCATACTCGCACCTCCCGTATGCCATTCGCTTTCTGGGCCTGGAAGGTAGCACGTCTCTTCCCAGGCGCGCTGGAACAACTCGGAATGATACCAGATAACGTAAGTAATGGCTAGTGTACGGGCCGAGGGTGGCGCAAGTGGCATTCACGCATAGCCCACGCAGTCCCAGCTTCCATTGAGGCGGGTCGCCATTGTGCATCACGCCTCAATTCGCCATTCTGACGCCTGGTCGCCAGGAGCACTTGCGGCGTTGCGCGACAATAGGTCTCGGCCTTCGGATGCCCTTGCGCGTGCGCGAGATACACCGGTCAGCCAACGCAGGGCAGGGTGGGCAGACCACGCTGAGGTGGGCCGTGCGAAGCCGCTGAAGTGCGGGGCGACGCATGGCGAGAGAAAGGGATTTGTATAGGGGATGCTGGTCGTAGGGGATCGAGGGCCTTCGCGCGCAGCTAGGAACCATCTGTGTTGTCGGGAGGCGATTCGAACGGAGGAACAGTCCAGATGGGTCAGTGCCGTGGAGAGGCAGTAGAGTCTCGGAGACACCCGGCATCATGGTCTATGGGCGTATTGTCGAGGGCCAGCACTCACTCGGAGACGGATGCGCTCAATCGGAGGCGTGTTCATTGCCCATGACTTCCTCGATCGCCCTGTGCAGGTCTTCGATCATGAAGGGTTTGGACAAGTAGGGCGTTCCCACGTTCTCCAGGAAGGACCGCGTCGTGTGACTGACGGTATCGCCTGTGGTGAAGATGATACGCTTCGCCAAGTCAGGGTGACCGCTCCTGACTCTCTGGTATAGGCCCTGGCCCCCGATGCCGGGCATCCTCACGTCGCAGATGACCAGATCGTAGTGCTCTCTCTCGATCTTGTCCAGCGCCATTTCGGCGGAGTCTACAGCGACGACCTGGTGACCCATGCGCTCAAGGATGCGGCCCACGACCTCCAGAATCTCTTCTTCGTCGTCTATGACCATCATCCTCTTGCCCTCTTGGCCCTCCAGGGTGTCCGTGTCGGCCGGTTGTGGGGCACCACCAGCGGGACGCCCAACAATGGGCAACTCTACGATGGAGGTGGTTCCTTTGTTTGGCTCGCTCTCGGCCCATATCCGTCCGCCGTGTTCCTGCACGATGCCGAAGGCGATGGAGAGTCCCAGTCCTGTGCCCTGGCCCACGTCTTTCGTCGTGAAGAACGGATCGAAGATCTTGCCGATGTGCTCCTCTGGGATGCCAGGCCCGTTGTCCATGATCAGGACGCGGATGACCTTGCCGTCGGTTTCGGTTCTGAGGATCAGGCATCGCTGGCCTAGCGATCCCATGACCGCTTGATGTGCGTTGTTGATCAGGTTCAGGAAGGCTTGCTGCAACTGGTGAGGTGCAGCCATGGTCCATGGCAGGTTCTCGTCGAGCTCACTTAACAACTCAACGTCGTCTACTTTCAGCTGATAGGCTCTTAGCTTCAGGGTGTCCTTGAGCACCTGGTTGATGTCGGTATAGTGCTTCTCTGAGGTTTCCTTGCGAGCAAAAGTGAGGAGGTTCTCTATAATCTTGGCGCTGCGCTGGGCTTCCTGGTAGATAGTTCGCAGATCATCGCGTATCTCCGGTGCGACGTCTGCGGCTTGCAGGAGCTGGGCGTACCCCAGCACCGAGGTCAAGGGGTTGTTGAGTTCGTGAGCGACCCCGGAAACCAATTCGCCGATGGCGGCCAGCTTCTCGGTTTGTAGGAGTTGCAGCCGCAGGGCCTTGTCGTCGGTGGTATCCCTGACGGTGTGCACGGTGCCCTTGGCTTCACCTTCTTCGTCGAAGATGGGGAAGCTGGAGAGGTGAAGGGTCTTCTTGAGATGCGGTTCGTCAACCTCGATGGAGGTTGGTTCCCCCGTCTGCATGGCATGTCGGTGGGGGCAGGAAGCGCTGGTAGGACCTTTGCAGTAGGAGAAGATCTCGAAGCAACGTCTGCCTACCAGGGTCTCCGGAGGTGTCTCCATGATGCTTGCCAGGGCCGGATTGACCCGCAGTATGTTGAAGTCCGCGTCGTAGATCGCAATGCCGTCCGTGATTGCCTTGAAGGTGTCTTCCCAGTCGCGCTCGCTCTGAGCCACCCTCTGGAAGAGCCGGGCGTTCTCTATGATCACGGCCAGTTGACCGGCCAGGGTGGACAAAAAGCGGACCGTGTCGTCGGAGAAGGCAGCCGGTTCACTGCTCTCGACGTTCAGGACACCGATGACCTTGTTCCCAACCGCCAGCGGCACGCACACTTCGGAGCGCACATTCTCATTGGCCATGATATAGCGACTATCGGAGGCCACGTCAGGCACGTTCAGCGGCTCGCCGGTCAAGGCGACCCAGCCGGTGACACCCTCGCCCACCCTGGGCTGCATTCTCTCCGCGATATCCGTACTGTAGCCCCTGCCGGCTGTTACCTTCAACTTCTTCTCTTGCTCGTCGAGGAGCATGAGCACTAGATTGGGGAAACCCTGGGTTTCTTGGAGGACTCCAACGATGCGATCAAGGATCTCGGTGAGTTCCAGGGTAGAGGTGGCGGCAACCGAAATCTCATGCAGGGTGGATAGCTCGTCCAGTCTGGCGCTGGTTCTTTCATACAACTGTACGTTCTCGATGGCTAACGCCGCCTGATTGGCGAAGGCGCGCAGGGACGCCAATTCCTCATGGCTGACCTCGGTTTGCTCGGTCGTCGCACAGAGGGCGCCCAGCGGCCTGTCCTCCAGTATCAGGGGCACCGTGACGATCGTCTTGAAGCCTGCCAGTTCTTGCACCTCTGCACAGGCGCTCTCGTCGAGAATAGACCTGAATAGCTCGTGGAGACTGTCGGTGATCAGCAACTTCTGTTCGGACAGAGCCCTCGCTACCACGCCGGTCTCGGGGTCCAGTGGCAGTCGAATGCCCTTCAGTTCCTCACCGGCCAGGCGTTCGACCTCCTGCAGGAGAGTTGCGCTGGTTCCACTGACCACTACGTTCTCCACCACCATCTGTTCTGGGTCCACCACACCGACGGCAGCGACAGAGTAGCCTAGGCCCGTGACCAAGCCATCCACGGTGTTCTGGAGCACATCTTGCAGGTCCCACGTGCGGGCCAAAGATGTACCCATCTCCTGGAGTGCCACGAGTTGTCTGTTGGCTGCTTCGAGATCTGTGGAGTGCTGAGTGATCTCCTCGTATAGCTGCGCGTTGCGCATCGCCACTGTTAGCTGATCCGCGATGGCCTGCATGGACATGAGGTCGGTGAGGTCGAAGGCGTTCAGTTCAGCGGATTGGATGTCCAGGGTAGCGATCACTTTCTCACTTAGACTGATGGGCACGACCATTTCCGATTGGGTGAGGGGCATGTCGGGGAAACCTTCAAGGTATCGAGGCTCGCGGCTGACGTCGTTGACCACGATGGCTCTCCTCTGCTTGACCGCCCAACCGATGAGACCCTCTCCCATGCTTTGACGGTACCCGGGCACGTGCATGTGTTCGGCACGGCCAGACTCTGCTCGTTGGACCATCTCGTCTGTGTTCTCATTCGACAGAAGTATCGACACGAAGTCGTAGTTGAATCCTTCCCGTATGGCTACCGCAGTCTCCCGGAGCAGCGTTTCCAGATCAAGGCTTGAGGTAGCACGCCGGCCAACCTCGTTGATGACGGTAAGTTGCAGCGCCCGGCGCCTCTGGCATGCGTAGAGGCGCGCGTTCTCGATAGCCATCGCCACCTGGCGTCCAATAGTGGTCGCCAGATCCACTTGCTGGGTGCTGAATTGCCGTCCTGCCATCGTGTAGTCGAGGGCCATGAGGCCGATGATCTCCTCTCCGGTGACCAGCGGCACAAGAAGCAGGCTGGCGACACCGAAAGGCTCGGTCCATCTCTTCGGTAAGCGCGAAGTCGATCGCTCATCAAGGACTACTGTCCTACCCTTCCCGACCACCTCTGCCACGTCGGGGAGGTCATCCACCTCCTCGTCCAGGGTCTCTTCCCTGAAAATCCTCCACAGTTCGGCGTCCCTGGCGCCGGAGGCCATTTGAGACATCATGGGCATGAGCCTCTTCTTCTGCTGATCGAGGAGCAGGATGCTGCAGCGCTCGACGTTGCAGATCTGTGCCGTCTTCTGAGCAACTAGCTTCAGCACCGGGACGAAATCCAAGGTGGATCCAATGGCTTGCCCTATTTCGTTGAGGGCAGCCAGCTCGTTGAGGCGATCTTCTTTCTCTTCGAATAGCTTGGCACTCTCGATGCCTGCTGCTATCTGGCGCGCCACGAAGCCGAGGGACTGCAAGTCGTCGGATGCAAAGTGGCTTTGGTCCTTGCTCAGCAAGGTAATGGTGCCTACTACTCGGCCGTTGGATGGTAGCGGCAGGCAGATTAGCGAGCCGAATTCTTCGACCCCCAACGGACCGGAACGAACCGACGCGTCGGCCGAGGATTGGCTCGTGAGAACTGCCTGGCCTGTCTGTGCCACGCGTCCGGGCGCTTGTTCTCCCAGGGTCAGTATAGGAGAGGTCTTCACGTACTGTGCTGAGAGCCCACGGTGAGCGCGGAGTTCGAGTGTTCCGTCGCTTTCTCCCAGTATGTGGATCGCGCCCTTGTCGGCACGCGAGAGCTCAAGGGACTCATCAAGAGCGGTGTGCAGCAGGGCGCCCAGCTTGAACACGCCACTGATGGCAGAGGCCACCGCACTGAGTTCCTCAAGGTTCCTGATGGGGTGGCTTCTGCGACGGGCCGATTGAACTGTGTCAATCCCGCGAGCCTTCATGCCCTCTCACCTTTGTGGAGACTCTTCACGACAGAGAACCGCCAACATGGTCCGCCCCGTGAGCAGTAGCGCCTCGCAGTCGCAGATCCGGCGACTCGCTTGACGGCGACGGCAGCGAGGATGATGCCCACAGGTGCTCTGTCGAGCATTGTTCCTCGATTGTGATTCACTGTGCGACGCGCCGAAGGCTTCGCTCGGTGCTCGGGACGTAGGGCCAACGTTGGGGTCCCTTGGCGCCATGTGGCTATTCCCGAGCGCCGAGCAGATGTTCGACCTTCTCGCGCAGATCCTGTATCTTCAACGGTTTGCCAAGGCAATCATCCGCGCCGGCGTGCAGCACTCTTTGGATGTTCTCCTCGGTGGCAAACCCAGTCACGGCCAGGATCTTCACGTGGGCAGTTGTCGGATCTGTCTTCACCCTTGTGCAGACCTCGAAGCCGTCCATGCCAGGGAGCATGATGTCCAGGATGATGAGATCGGGCTTGAAGGCGACGACTTGCTGGCCCGCGTCGAAGCCGTCGGTGGCCGTAGCAAGCTCGTACGTGCCCATCAGGCGCAGGGCGCTCTCAATGAAGGTGACCACCGTTGGCTCGTCATCCACAATCAGGATCCGCTTCCTGCTGTGGCTCTTCCCGAAGAACCCGTCATCCACGAACATCCCGTGCTGCATGAGGAAGTACCGGAAGTCGTTACGCAGGACACGATAATGCCCGCCCGGTGTGGTGAAGACGGGGAGCTTACCGGAATCGATCCATTTCAGAACAGCAGCGTTGGTGACCTCGCAGTAGTCGGCGATGTCACCTGTGGTCAGAAACCTGTGCCGCCTCATCTGTTGCCTCTTCGTTGGCGACCGCGTGGCCGCTCTTGGTGTTGTTGGCATTGTTGGCATTTCTCCTCTAGTCTACTGTCGTTGACTGCCGTCTGCAATAGGAAATAGGTACCCCCTTCCCTCGCGAGCCGATGTGTGGTAGAATGCGGTGAGATCGAGAACTGGGAGGCAGCATGTCGACAATGATGATCTGGAGCACGGGCCTGGCGGACTCTATGGCTCTCACTTCTTCCGTTGGGTCCGGAGTCATCGGTGCACTCCGGCGCCTGCCCGGTGCGGGGACGGACCTCGACTTGTCCTTGGTTGCGGCTTGTCTCGCCTTCTTGGTTCCCGCGGGACTGACTATGATCGCCACCTCGGCCTCCAAGAGGGAAGCAGCCGCCTCTGTCGCGGCGGTGGGTCTGATCGCTGTGGCTCTGGGTGTCGTCGTCTATGGTGTGGTGGGCTTTGGCCTACAGTTCGGTGGACTGGGGCTGGTTTCCGACCTCGAGGGCGCGCGAGACCTACGCTCGGAGTGGTCTCCTGTGGACAGGGTGTGGGGTCCGGGCTGGGGTATCATTGGTCTGGATGGTTTCCTTGTGATCCGCGACTCGCCGGAAACGGGACTCCTGAGTGCGTTTCTGTACTACGCGGCTCTGGCTGCCACGGCGCTGTGCATTCCCATGCTTGCCTTGGCGAGGCGTCTCAGGTTTCTGGCTCTTCTGGGGCTGGGCCTGGTCTTCGCCGTTCTCGTGTATCCCGTCTATGGCAACTGGGTTTGGGGAGGTGGCTACCTCTCGCAGTTGGGCACGACCATCGGTTTGGGGCACGGGTTCGTGGATTTTGCAGGCGCGGGCACGCTCCACACTCTGGGCGGGTTCTTCGCTCTGGCGGCGATTCTTGCCTTCGGGGCGAGGGTCCGAACGGTGAAGGTCGTGACCGAGCCTCCTCCCGTGCACTTCCCGGTTCTTGGTCTGCTGGGGGCATTTCTGCTGCTGCTGGGGTGGTTTGGCCTAGTGGTGGGTAGTCCCCTGGTATCTGGCAACGTGTCCTATGTGCGGATACTGCTCAATGTTCTCCTCGCTGGGTGCAGCGGCATTCTGGTGAGCTCGTTCTACGTGTGGTTCGTCCGTGGCGGTCCGGACCTGCTGATGGTCTCCAGGGGTCTGGTGGCCTCTCTGGTAGCCGTCAGCGGTTCGTGTGCCTTCGTGCCTGCCTGGGCTGCTCTGGCCATCGGGTCGATAGCGGGGCTTCTGCTTCCTCTGAGCATCTACCTGTTCGACGTGAGGCTGGGACTTGACGACCACACCTCCGCGGTGGCCATGCACGGCATATCGGGCTTGTGGGGCTTGATAGCCGTTGGGATATTCGCGGATGGCAGCAGTGGTGCTGGATGGAACGGAGTCGGAGTCACACAGTATCTCGGCATCGACGGGCAGGGGGTGTCCGGACTGCTCGTGGGGTCGGGCTTCCAGGCTGACTGGCCGGGGCAGCTATACGCACAGGTGACGGGCATCGTCGCTCTCTTGCTGTTGGCCGTCGGTGTCTCGTGGCTGATCCTCTACGTAACGCAAAGCCTGTCGCGCAAGACGGAAACGCTGAGGTCCGGCATGCGACAACCGGGGGACGAGAGTAGTCCTGGTGGGCGAAGCGACAGCGGCTGAGGTTCCTAGACCTCTCGTTCCTGGTCGATTTGCAGTAGAGCCTTCACCTCGGCATCCGAAGTCTGGTCGAACATGTTGTAGAAGGCCCCGACCGCCCAGAAGATCTCAGGGGCGTGCAAGCAGACGAGCTTGTCCACTTCTTGTCTGAGGGTCTCAATGCTATCCCGTGGTCCAACGGGAACAGCCAAGACCAACTCACTGGGATCCTGGGCCTTGATCGCCCTGATGGTGACCAGTGTCGTGGCACCAGTGGCTACACCATCATCAACGAGGATGACGATCTTCCCCGCCAACTGGGGGCTTGGGCGGTCCCCACGGTACTCAGACAACCGCCTGCTGATCTCGTCCTTCTGTCGTCTCGATTCCTCTTCGATATAGTCCTGTTCCACACCGAGCCGCCTCACCAACTGTTGGTCGATGATCAGTGTGCCATCGCTGGCCACAGCTCCGATGGCAAGCTCGGGATTGTGTGGCGCTCCGATCTTGCGCGTGATATAGACATCGATAGGTGCTCCAAGGGCCTTGGCGATCTCGTGGCCAACAACGACTCCGCCTCGGGGGATGCCCAGCACGATCAAGTTGGAGCTGCCCTCGAATGATGCCAACTCCCTAGCCAAGGCCTGCCCGGCCTCACGCCGGTCCTGGAAAAGCATGCTGGCCTCCCTTCTCTATTCTATGGCCAACGCCAGTGCCTTCTGCACGGCTTCGGCGGGGTCACTGCAGTGGTCTATGGCCCGAGCGTTCTCCCAGCCATCCTTGGCCAGTTGCCAGGAGCCCAGACCGACCACAGGGATTCCCTGTTTCAGAGCGTGGGCAATCTCGGACAACGTGCCGTATCCTCCACTTATGGCAACCACCGACTGGGAGGAACTGACCACGATCACGTTGCGGGCCTCCCCCATGCCAGTGACAATCGGGATGTCGATGTAGCGGTTAGCGTCTTGCCGTCTACGTCCGGGCAAGATGCCGATGGTCAGACCGCCTGCGCTCTTGGCTCCGCGGCAGGCCGCCTCCATCACTCCGCCGAGTCCTCCACAGACGACGGCGGCTCCCTTCTCCGCCAGCAGGCGTCCGGTCTCCTCCGCCAGGCGGGCGGTAGCGGCGGAGCAAGACCCATCTCCGATCACGGCCACGATGGTCATTCGCCCTCCAGATGTGCGACCGCCAAACGAGAATACCGGGCCCCTGCGGGAGACAGTTCGCTCTTTATCAGGCTGACTTGGCGCACCTCCATCCCGCCCAGAGGCTCGATGCTGCACGTGCTGACTAGAGTGCCCAGTCTGCGGCGATCCCCATCGCCGATGTGCCGGGCCACTCGTCCTAGTGTGAGATGGGGTGTGTACTTCCGCTTCTCTGGCGGATAGCCAAGGCGTGAGAGTCGAGCCTGGATGCTAGCTTGAAGCTCGGCCAGGGCACTGGTATCGCCTTCGACCCCAACCCACAGGACGCTTGGGCGACTGGCGGAAGGAAAGCAACCCAGTCCGGCGAAGCCGAGGTTGAAAGGGGCAACGTCTCGGCTGCCGTCGGTCATGGCCAGCGAGATCTCCTTCACTCTATCCGCCGGTACGTCACCCAGGAACTGGAGGGTCAGATGTATGCCCTCCGGCTTCACCCAGCGAACCCGGTCTGCGGCGCCCTTTTCCTTCAGGAACTCCTGGATCATGCTGAGCTTGGCCCTTAGTTGGTCGCTGAGCTCTATGGCCACGAAGCTTCGTATCTGGTCCATTCTGCACCAAGTCAGATTATAGCACACCAGTCCGCATGGCTTCAACCGAGCGTGCGAGATGCCCCAGACTGCCTATCCCCCGTGGTTCGCCAGTATCTCTCACCATACTGGTGGTCTGGACTCACGGTCAGCGCGAAGTCTCGCACCCGTTGAGCCATCATCTCCTCGCCGTCGAACAGGGTGCCTGTTGGGAGTGGTAGGCGGCGATGGTCTTGACCTTTGTCTGCAAGCACTCTTCGCTGAGTGGCTGCACCTTTGCCTTCCACGCTCTCGGAGTGATCGTGTGCAGGGCCTTCGTGAGATCTCCTGGGCGTTCCACATAGGGGTAGTCTTCGTAGAAAACAACCGAACCAGAAGAGTTCTCCAGAGCCAGCGCCGCGTCTCTGACAGACTGGTGATCAACGTGATTCCCGGCTGCCAGTGGCGCGAACAGCGTGGTGCCCTCAGCCGCGTGGATACTGGCCACGTCCGATGCGATCTGAGCAACCAGACCCGCCTCCGAGGGACGCGGAGCGCCAAACAGCTCTTCATCAGCGACGTAGAGCAAGGAGTCGCCGCCCGCTCGGTAGATGGCATCGAGGTATCCCAGATGAAGGCAATCGGCCCCCAACAGGCGCATAGCCGTCTCGTCCTCTTGGCGGCGCATGCCTACTGGGTTCCAGGGGTTGCCCCAGCGCTCGTGGAGTCCTGCGGCGAGAGGGGACAGTGCCGACAGTGGAGGTAGGTCGGCGAAGATAGTGACTACCAGCACCGGTCTCCCGCTCAGAGCCTGGGAGCAGATCAACCCCCCGCACGATAGGGCAGCGTCATCGAGATGTGGAAAGAGGAAGACGGTCCTTCTTCTCACGTGGTGATCTCCTGGAGGCAAGAGTATCATAGGTTCCGCTCTGAGTCCACAAGCAAGGTACAAGGCATCTAGCGCTCAGACAGACGGTCACCATCGTGGCAAGAGCCAAGGGCAAGCCCGCACTGGGGCAGGTTGGAGAGGAACGTCGCAGGCGGCGTCCCTGCATGCCATCGCAGCCTGAAGTCTTCTCAACGTGCCCTCGATGAGTCTGGGGACACGAGAACTGCCGCTGGGCCTCTGCTGAATGGGCCGCAGACTGTGTTCAAGAAGGCTCGGGCGGCGCTGGAACCGCACAAGTGCTGTCCAAAGCAGGTGCGACAGGCTTCTTTCGGATCCCGGTCCAACATGCTTGACATTCTCGCGAACTGTGGTAAGATAACCCCCAAAACCGTGGAGGCTTTGGGAAAAGTGAAGAGGATGTGGTTTGCGCTTCTTGTTCTAGTTTGCCTGATGGTTGCAGCGTGTAGTGCGCCCGAGGTTCCCACTGCGGCTGAGGGGATCCCGTCGCCTCGGCCCAGGGGCACGGATACCCCAACCCCAGCCAACGACGAAGAAGCCATTATGCAGTTGCTAGGTGCTGAAGCGGAAGGTGTCGTATCTCAGGACGTAGACCGGTTGATGGAGATCTGGGACCAGGATGGTGTGGTGACGGACGCCAATCACACGCCGGACAACTCTGCGGATGATCGCGTATGGGAAGGGATCGCCGCCATTCGAGAGCGTTACATAGACGAAATTTTCCCCTCCGCGCCTAGCTCAGTTACGCATCCTGACGTGGAGCTTACCATCGAGGGCGATACGGCTACAGCGCTGACCACAAGCACGATCGGCATAGATCACGCACCGGCGGGTGACCGCTGGACGTTCGCCAGAGTAGATGGCAGGTGGTCGATCACCAGCTTGACCTTCAATCTCGAAGCTCAGTAGACGCGGCGTGCAGCAAACTGTGGGCTTCCTGATGCTCCGATGGCGGTGGGGGACGCGATGTTCCCGACCGTCTCTTTTACCCCAGGATATGCTTCACATGGAAGGAGGCGTGCAGTGGGTGGACTGGACACGATCATCAAGGTCGCTCGAGGTGAGGAGCCGGCGGAGCTCGTGCTGAGGAATGCTCGCCTCGTCAACGTGCTTTCTGGAGAGGTTCATCAGGCCGATGTGGCCGTTGCTGACACCAGAGTGGTGGGGCTTGGGGCCTATGAGGCCAAGGAAGTGGTGGACCTCGAGGGTGCTTACCTTTGCCCTGGGCTGATAGATGGTCACGTCCACATCGAGAGCTCCATGCTGCGTATCCCCGAGTTCGCGCGAGTCGTCGTTCCTCGTGGGACGACAACCGTCATCGCCGATCCGCACGAAATAGCCAACGTCTTGGGTCTGGACGGCATTCTGTACATGATGGAGTCGAGCAAGGGGAGCCCTCTGGTAGTCTACTTCACCTTGCCCTCCTGCGTCCCATCCAGCGAACTGGAGACGGCGGGTTCGAGATTGATGTCCTACGACATGTCGCCGCTGCTGCGCGAAGACTGGGTCGTGGGGGTGGGGGAGATGATGAACTACCCGGGGGTCCTGGACAGGACCGAGGACGTCTTGGCCAGGATAGCTATCGCTGACGGGAAGCGAGTGGACGGTCACGCACCTCGATTGACCGGAAAGGATCTGAACGCGTACATTGCGGCTGGAATCGCCTCTGACCACGAGAGCAGCACTCTCGAAGAGGCGCGGGAGAAGCTACAGCGGGGGATGTATGTCATGATCCGTGAGGGCAGCGTGGCCAAGAACATGGAGGACTTGTTGCCGCTTGTCACTCCAGAGAACGCGCATCGCTGCATGTTGGTGAGCGACGACAACGGCCCGGCCCAGTTGCTGGAGCACGGTCACATGGATCACATAGTAAGGAAAGCCATAGGGTTGGGATTGAAGCCCGTGCTGGCGATCCAGATGGCTACCGTCAACGCTGCTGAGTACTTCGGGCTTCGCGGAGTGGGTGCCGTTGCACCTGGGTATCGTGCTGACCTGGTGGTGTTCGAGGACCTCGACCATTTTGAGGTCAAGCAGGTCTACAGGGGCGGTCGTCTGGTGGCGGAGAATGGGGAAATGCTGGCCATGGGTGGCGAGAGTCGGCCAGTGCCCCTCAGAGGTACCGTCAACGTCGCTTGGATAGAGCTGGAGCATTTCCGCATCGAAGCACAAGGAAGACGAGCCAGGGTCATAGAACTGACCCCTGATCAATTGGTCACCAAGCAAGGAGTGCACGAGATCAAGACCGTTGATGGTCTGGCTGTCCCTGATCTGGAACGGGACATCCTGAAGCTGGCCGTGATCGAGAGGCACCTCGCTTCAGGCAACACCGGTCTGGGCTTCGTGAAGGGCTTTGGACTGAAGCGAGGGGCTCTGGCGTCATCCGTGGCCCACGATTCTCACAACATCATTGTGGTGGGCACCAACGATGAGGATATGATGACCGCCGCAGTGCAGATCGTGAAGATGCAGGGGGGGCTTGTGGTGGCGTCCGGAGGTCAGGTGCTGGCTACTGTACGTCTGCCCATCGCCGGTCTGATGTCTGAGAAGTCGGCGAAGGAAGTGAGTGCGGAGATGGAGGCCGTGGAGGGGGCCGCTAGGGACATCGGTTGCACTGTGCCCACACCCTTTATGGCCATGTCCTTCCTGGCCTTGCCAGTCATACCTGCACTGAAGCTAACCGACAAAGGATTGGTGGATGTGAAGGACTTCGCGTTGGTGCCCCTGTTCGTGGATGGTGGGTGAGGGGTGGTGTGTAGCCTTCGCCTCAGGCATAGCCGCGCCGCCAGCGGATTCCGCAGCATCGGAAGAAAGGCGCGGCTACGGTGGTTCCAGGCCGTGCCTGTCGAGCAGCGTAACGTTGCCGAGGATGTCCGTGGTAGGCCCATCGGCCACGATTCTACCACCGTCGAGGACAACTGTACGGGTGGCCAATTCGTCCACGAGCCGCATGTCGTGAGTCGCTACCAGCAGGGTCTGTGGTAGTAACTCGAGTAGACGGATCAGCGCTCTCCTGGATCGGGGGTCCAACTCTCCGGAAGGTTCGTCCAGTGCCAAGATGGCGGGTTGCATAGCCAGCACGGTGGCAATGGCGATGCGCTTCTTCTCCCCGAGACTGAGATGGTGGGGCATACGTTCCTCGAACCCCTCCATGCCCACTTGAGCCAGGGCCCAGGCCACGCGTCGGCGCACCTCCCCTTCGTCGAGATCCATGTGCAGCGGGCCGAAGGCGACGTCTTCGAAGACGGTGGGGGAGAAAAGCTGATCGTCGGGGTGCTGAAAAACCAACCCCACCTGACTACGTATCAAGCCGAGGTTGCCGTCGCCGATGGGCATGCCCATGACCTTGATCTCACCGTGACCTCGGAGAATCCCGTTGAGATGCAGGAGCAGGGTCGATTTTCCAGCACCATTGGGCCCCACCAGCGCTACCTTCTCCCCTTCCCGTATCGTCAGACTGATGTTGTCTAGTGCCTTCCTGCCGTCGGGGTAGCTGAAACTGAGCCCGTCCAACTGGACCATAGGGCGCTGCTCTTGCTGTATCCTCTCTTGTGCCATCTTCAATCGCGTATCCAACACGGTGATACGTGCCCGCCCTCGCTGCACCTGGCAGCTAACTCAGTACCAAGACCGCTGCCAGGAAGACGAAGAAGGCCCCGATGGTCAGTGCATCTAAGGGGCCCAGCTCCTGGATGCGCAGAGTACGGACCTCGCCGTCAAAGCCCCGCGATAGCATGGCTGCATAGATGCGCTCGCTTCTCTCGTAGCTGCGTATAAACAGCGACCCGATCATGCCGCCGAGGACCCTCGCTCGCCAGCGGATGCTTCCTGCGGGTTTCCCTCCAGGGTTGGCGCTGCGCGCCTCCCTAGCGCGAAACAGGCGCAGCGCTTCGTCGGCGATGACGAAGATGTAGCGGTACATGAAAGAGATCACAGAAACGATGACCTTCGGTACCCGCAGCCACCTCGTCGCGGCAACCAGGCTCGGGAAAGTGGTGGTTGTCACCAGCAATGTAGCTGCCATCACAGAGAGCCAGGACTTGATCAGAATGCTGACGAAGGCGACTGTACCTTCGCTGGTGACCGATAGGCTCCAGTCCCCCAGTCTCAGACTCGCCAGGGGCGTGCCGTCGATTGTGAAGATGAGTGTCAACGCGGCCAGAGCGAAGGGGATGGCGACCAAGGACCTTTTGAGAATGAGCTTGGGCTGGACGCGGGACAGTGCTCCGACAACGGCCACATACAGCAGACAGCTCAGGTACGAAACCCAGGCTCCCCGAGGTAGGGCGGTGACAGCCACGATCACGGCCAGCGTGATCACGAGTTTCACCCTCGGATCCTGACGATGTATGAGGCTGTCTTCATCCTGGTAGAGATCCAGAACCTGGATGTGGCTCAAGAAGATCCTCTCGATGGCGGCGGACACGCCCTCAGGGTGGGGGAGCCTGTGCGCCTTCTCCCTGGGAGGTGAGGCGAGGTGCTCCTAGTGGGTTTGGTCGGCTGGCAGTCTTCTCCTCAGAGCGTAGCCTGCGCCAAGGCCCAGGCCGAAGACGATGACTACACCTACCATTCCTGCAAGAATCGTGGCCAGGGATTCACTCTGGACTCCTGGCAGGACGTAGTCGGGAATGATTTCGTAGGGCGGATCCTTCCCCAGATCCAGGAATCCGTGATCCTCAGCCACTCTCTCGAGCCCGTCTGGCCAGGATGAGGCCAGAGGAGAGATGAAGGTGACCGCCAGTGCGATAAGCACACCAACTCCCGCTATCCACCAAGTCCTGTTCTTCATCTGTGTCCTCCCTAGTTTGCCGTTGGCCGGGATTGAACGAGGTCGCGCCTGGTGGCGGTGATGAACGCCAGCGCGGCAACCGTGACCAGGCCCTCGCCCACGCCGATGAGGGCGTGGACGCCTCCCATGGCCGGCAGCGCAACCATCAGTGGTGAAGAGCCCGACAGGGCAAGCTGGATCGCGCAGACTAGGGAAGCCACGAAGACTGAGCACCACGCAGCGACGAAGGCGCTCCCCAGGTTCACCCAGGCCCTATCTCCCAGGATTCTCTGTGCGGCGACATACACGTAGTAGCCGACGAGGCTGGCGATCACCGCCATGTTGAGGATATTGGCGCCCATCGCCACCAGCCCGCCGTCCTGGAAGAGCAATGCTTGAACGGCGACCACGCTGGTCATGACGAGCATGCCAGCCCAGGGTCCCAGGAGGATGGCTGCCAGAGCGCCTCCAATAAGGTGTCCCGATGTGCCGCCGGCGACTGGGAAGTTGAGCATCTGGGCTGCAAAGATGAAGGCGGCCATTACGCCCATCAGAGGCACCTGTCTCTCTCCAAGCTGCTGGTTGGTCTGGCGGACGGCGTAGGCGAGGGCCGCGATGGACAACATCCAGGCTACTCCGGCGACCAAGAGGGACAGGAATCCGTCTGGGATGTGCATGGCCTTCGGTATCAGAACCGGTATAAGCCACGCAGTGCTCAAGATGATCATCATTCTCTCCTTTCCTACTCAGCCGCGCCTATCGCGCGGTTGGGGTCACGTGTATGCTTCTGCGCCACACGAACCAATGCCGTGCTCGTCACCGTAGGCCGGGTACCGGCATCTCGTCGGACGGTCAGACAGCGTCTTTGCACTTGCTACATATACCGAAGATGGCCAGGTGCTCTATCTCGGGGTGGAAGTCGTATGTCTCGTCTATGGATCGTCTCAACGGATCCAGAAAGGAGTTCTCCACGTCCAGGATCTTGCCGCACTCTGTACAAATGAGGTGATGGTGCAGTCCCTTACTGAGCAGTTCATATTGGGCATGGCCCCGTCCCAGGTCCGTCTCGCTCACAAGGTGTAAGGTCTTGAGCAGATCCAGTGTACGGTAGACAGTAGAGATATCGAGATACGGGTATTCTGCGCGAACAGTCTCCAGGATCTCTTCTGCACTGATATGGCCGTCGTTATCGGCTATCGCTTCGAGGATCATCATACGCTGGGGTGTGAGACGATAGCCTATCTGCTGCAGTGCCTCGACTACTTTGTGGTGGTGGGTCATGGCCTCTCCCGTGTGTACATGAGAGTATACCATAAGTGCTATCATTTGTCAAGTGCAATCTTGTTGCACAAACAAGACCTTCTCGTCTCCAGGGAGGGGTCCCGAGTCGGTTAGAGGGGTTGAGATGGTCCTGCCGCTGGGTTTGCCCGGTGGGATGGCAGAGGGACGGATGGAGTATGGGTTAGGTTGTCGCCTCGAGCCTGTCGAGCTCCGCGGCTATGAGCTTGGTCGCCTCGACGAGCTTGGGCGCCGCTTCGAAAACGGCGACGCCTTGCATGTCGGCCTCGATGGCCTCCGGACTGTAGGGCAGGAGTCCCAGGATCGGGAGATCGGGGCTGTGCTGGCGGAGAAACTCCCCATCTCTCTCGTCGCGGGCGCCGTTGCCGATCAAATACAGATCCGTGATGCCGATGTCCTGTGCCAGGCGCTTGATCAGTTCGGCCGTCTGAAGGCTTCGACGTCCGGGTTCGACCACGATGAGGAAGGCATCGACGGCTTGTGCGGTGGCTCGCCCCAGATGCTCGACGCCCGCCTCCATGTCCATGATCACCACTTCGGAGGATTCGTCCAGAAGAAGGTGGGTGACCAGTGTCTTGACGAGGACGCTCTCGGGGCAGATACAACCGCTGCCCCCTTTCTTGACGGTGCCCAACTGTAGGAGTCTGATCCCACCATACTCCGCGCTGAAGCGCTCTGGGATGTCGTCGACGCGGGGGTTCATCTTGAACCACCCTCCGACACCTCCGGGTTTGGCTCCGGTACGCTCCTGGATCAGTTCCTCCATGTCTGCGATAGGCGTGATCTGAGCTACCATCTCCGGAGGGAAGCCCAGGGCCCAGGCCAGGTTGGGCGAGGGGTCGGCATCGATGACGATGACTCTACGTCCTTGCTGAGTATAGGTGTGGGCCAGCAGGCTGGTGACCGTCGTCTTGCCCACGCCGCCTTTTCCGGTTACCGCTATCTTGGACACGATGCCTCCTTGTTCTGGTGGAATCAGGGAAACGCCCGCGGGACGTCAGAGCAAGCCATCGAGGGAATCGAATGCGGCTTCCACTGCTTGGCGGGCAGGCGATTCCTGTGGGAGTTGGACGAGAGGACGTCCCACTACGTCATATTCTGCCACCAAGGGGTCCATCGGGATCAACCCGGCGAGCTTCAATCCCTTCTCATTGATGAACTTGCTCAGCTCGGGGGGAAGAGTTGGCTCCCCGTCGGAACCTGTGAGCACCCGGTTGAGGATCAGGCGGGTGTTGCTCACTTGAGTCTTCAGTTCGTCTATGAGTTGGGTGACCCTCTCCGCGGTCTTCAGGCCTCGCATGGTAGGGTCAGAAACGATGAGGAGCAGGTCCACGTTCTGAGTGGTGCGCCGGCTCAGATGCTCGAGGCCGGCCTCATTGTCTATGACCACATAGTTGTATGATTTCGATATGCGGTCTATGCAAAGCCGAAGCATGTTGTTCGCGGCGCAGTAACAGCCTGGACCTTCCGGTCGGCCCATCGCCAGAAGGTCGTAGCCTTGCTCCTCAGTGATCGCCTGGTTGACCCTGAGCTCTAGGTATTCGGGCTTACTGATGCCGCTAGCGAAAGTCCCTGTACTGACTTGCTCGGAGGTGTCCTCGCGGATGTCGCCAACTGTCTCCTCGACTGTTGTTCCGAGTGTGAGGTCGAGGTTTGTGCTGGGGTCGGCATCTATCGCTAGCACCGGACCACGTCCTACGTCCACCAAATAACTGACGAGCAGGGCCGACACCAGGGTCTTGCCGGTGCCACCCTTCCCCGCGACTGCTACGGTTTTGGCCATCGTACCCTCGTGTTTGGCTGATTGATTCTATGCACGCTCCTCACGCACGACTGGTGCGTACGCCGAGGGTTGGTGGAGGCTGTTTCGTCAGTCATCGTCGAGGATCGTGAAGTTGCTGGTTATCTCCGCCACACCGGAGAGAGTGACGCCGACGGAACAGTACTTCTCCTCAGAGAGATGGATGGCTCTCTGTACCGCGTTCTCTGACAAGTTGGAGCCACGCAGTGTGTAGTGGGTGTTGATTCTCCGGAACGTCCACGGGGGATTGGGGTCTTGCTCGGCAGTCAATTCAATCTCAAGACCAGTCACTTCTTGGCGGCGCTTCTTGAGGATAGAGACCACATCCACACCGCTGCACCCGCCCAGTGCTACGAGCAGCATCTCAGAGGGCTTCATGCCCGTGGCGTTGTCTTCGTCCTGAGTGGACATCACGACGCTGTGTTTGGTGCTGTCGGTGCCGACGAATTCTCCCTTTCCAACCCACTTGATCGTCGCTCGAGCCACTATCTCCTCCACTGCCCCAGTCGGCGTGCCACAACGCTTATGCCAGATCGGGTCACCTAGTAGGAATAGAGTACTATTGACTAAGTCGCCGCGTGCCTGCTACAATGATGGTAAGGAAACCTTTCCTCCTTATGTTTCCTCCTTAAGTGAGAGACGAGGCGCCGGAACCTCGTCTCTCTTTCTGCGAGTAGGCACGATCGCTGCTGCTGTGCATGGAAACACTCTGGTTGCTCTCTTACTCATGCAGACCGCCCACCCGGTCTGCGGCGCAGCCATCCGCTCGGTACATCCTCAGCGATCCATCCCTCTGTTGGCATTGGTGAAGTCTCAGGTCCGACGCCTCGCGTGGCGAGCGAGCTGGGCTGCCAACGCCTTCTGGCTCCTCAACGCGACTCTTGGTTGCGGTTAGTTGCCCTCTCAGAAGTCCAACGTGACGAGCGCTCCGTGATTCCGATGGCCATGCGGACGCAGTCGTGCAAGTGCTCGACGTGTTCTATTCTGTCTTGTAGACGACGTCCCCTGGACGAGCCTTCTGATCGAGCATGAGCGCGATCTCTTGACCGGCTTGGCCCTCCTCGATCGGCTGGTGCTCCACCTGCATGGAGTCCACCGTCTGGCTGAAATCGCGTTCTCCTCCCAAGATGTGGATCTCATCTCCCAACTGTACGGGAGCGGTCAGTTCGATGACAGCTACCCCTATCTTCGAGAAGTAGTTGGTAATCCTCCCGATCTCCTTCTCCGCCATTGCCAGATACCTCCCTTCGCTCAGTCTCCCGCATCACTTCTCATTGGAGAACCCGATAGACGCCGGATGGTAGAGGGATCGCGTGGCCGCTCTGACCACTGCCTCGGCGGGGGCGGTCATCGTGTCCCGGACCGTGAAGTCTGGACGGCGCGATCGCTGGCCTTCGCCCCGTTCCCCGGACGTCGCACGGTCATGGTGTGCCGAGATCCTCAATGTCAACGTCTATGTACTTGTCCCCTTCTTCGATGAGCATGATGGGAATGCCGTCTCGTATGGGGTATTTGCGGCGGCACTCCTTATTGGTGCATACCAGCCAGGCGTCCTTCTCCAGTTCTACCTTGGTCTTGCAGGCAGGGCAGGCCAGAATGGCCAGCAAATCCTCACCGATCATGGCAGTGTCTCCTCTCCGCGCCTCCGCGTGGTGATTGGCCATAGTATACCATAGGCTCGGGGCAACCTCAAGGCTGGCAGGCACAGCGTCAGGTGGGGGATCTTGCTGACGACGGTGGCGAAAAGGAGCGACGATGGGATCGGCCGTAGCGAGGCTCGGGTGAAGCCACGTCCGCGCCGACGCGAAGGCAGCCGCAGGGCGGGCGGCACCGCAGCATCGATGATTGATGAGGAGGCGCGGGGCGATCTACGTTGGGTTTGCGTGACGCCTGCCTATGTGATATGATATGGTGGATATACGGAGAACGCACGCCCTCCGACCGAGCGGGGGGTGCCTGGTCTCGCCGTCCGTTGCGAAGGCCGGGTTCCTGCTTGGGATGAAGAGGGCGGAAGTCCAAAACAATGAAGGAGCGCGAGAATGGCAGTAGTAGGGATGAAGGAATTGCTGGAGGCAGGTGTGCATTTTGGGCATCGCATCAAGCGATGGCATCCCAAGATGCGATCCTATATCTTCACCGAGCGAAACGGTATCCACATCATTGATATCCAGCAGACGATAGAGAGGCTACAGATCGTCACCGAGCTGATCACTGAGGACATCAGCAGAGGTGGAATGCTGCTGTTTGTGGGAACCAAGAAACAAGCACAGGAGAACATCGCTGAGGCGGCCGCGAGATGCGCCATGCCTTGCGTCAATGAGCGTTGGCTTGGAGGCACGCTTACCAACTTCCGCACCATCCGTCGGCGTATTGACTACCTGATCGACCTGGAGCAGAGGTTCGAGCGGGGCGAGTTCGAGGGGCTGACGAAAAAGGAAGTCCTGGGCCTGGAACGCCAGATGGCCAAGCTCCACCGGAGGTTGGGCGGCATCAAGAGCATGGATCGCCTGCCCAGCTTGGTCTTCATCACGGACGTTAGGCGGGAGCAGATTGCCGTGAAGGAGGCGAATAAGCTGGGTATCCCGATCATCGCCATGGTGGACACCAATTGCGATCCGACGCCCATCGACTATGTGGTGCCTGCCAACGATGATGCTATCCGGTCCATCAAGTTGATCTCCAACAAGCTCGCTGATGCCGTCATCGAGGGACGGCAGATCAGAGCTGCCATCCTCGCCGAGGAAGAGGAAGACGTAGTCGAGCCGGCGGAGGAGTGGGAAGAGTATGAGAAGGAAGCGGAGGTGCCGGTAGCTGCCGAGGAGTTCACTGCCGGGGACGAAGGGGCCGTGGAAGATGAAGTAGCCACGAGCGAGACGGAGGTGACTCCAGAAGAGCTGGAGGGCGTCGGAGCTGACGACGTTGACGGGTCTGCACCGGCATCGGACGATGATGAAACGAAATCAGCCGCTGGCATTGTGAATAGCGAACAGACGGGCGAGGGAGCATAGATGGCTATCACTGTTGACATGGTGAAGATTCTCCGGGAGCGAACGGGGGCGGGGGTTCTCGATTGCAGGAATGCTCTGGAAGAGGTGGATGGCGACTTCGACGAAGCAGCAAAGTTGCTCAAGAAGAGGGGGTTGGCGGTCGCAGCCAAGAAGGCGGAGCGTGAGGCTAACGAGGGACTCGTGGAGGCGTACATCCACGGTGGGGGGAAGCTCGGCGTACTGGTGGAGTTGAACTGCGAGACTGATTTCGTGGCACGGACGGAAGACTTCCAGGAACTTGCCCACGACATAGCCATGCAGGTGGCCGGTGCTGGCGCCAAGTACTTGACGCCGGAGGACATTCCCCGGGACGTCCTAGAGCGGGAGAGGCAGCGGCAGTTCGAAGAGATAGGGGCTGGCAAGTCGGAAGAGATCGTGCAGAAGATCCTGGACGGCAGACTGAGGAAGTACTATCAGGAAGTGTGCCTCCTCGAGCAGCCTTTCATCAAGGACGAGGAGACGACCGTCCGCGACTTGATGACGAGCAAGATCGCCAAGCTGGGCGAGAACATCAAGGTGCGGCGATTCGCACGATTCGAGCTCGGTGCAGAGTAGGCGCCTGGCACGTGGTGAGCAGTCCTTCATCGCCGGCCTGACGTTGAGGATCGGGCGGCTGCGGGGAGAGGATACCGGGCCCAACGGATAGGCCCTCGTAGAGAACGCTGTGAGCGAGTGCAAACCGAAGTACAAGAGGATACTGCTCAAGCTAGGGGGCGAATCGCTTGCCGGTCCAGATGGCTATGGAATAGGTGCCCAGAGCCTGAGAGACGTTGCGTCGGTAATCCAGGCCGTGAGGGATTGCGGCGTGCAGATGGCCGTCGTGATCGGGGCCGGTAATATATGGCGTGGTAAGAATGGCATAGCCGAGGGCATGGATAGGTCCACGGCCGATCACATGGGCATGTTGGCCACCGTGATGAACTCCTTGGCGCTACACGATGCCCTCGAGAACATGGGAGTCACAACGCGGGTTCAGACGGCCATTGAGATGCGCGCTGTGGCCGAGCCGTACATCAGGCTACGAGCTATCCGCCACCTCGAGAAGGGCCGCGTGGTGATCATGGGCGCCGGTACGGGAAACCCCTACTTCACGACGGACACGGCGGCGGCACTGAGAGCGATGGAAGTCGACGCCGAGGTGTTGATCAAGGCCACCAAGGTTGACGCCGTGTACGACGTGGACCCGCAAGTGCACGTCGACGCAAGGAAGCTGGAGCGGCTGACCTATCTGGAGGCGCTGGAGCTGAGAGTGGGGGTGATGGACGCTACGGCCATCTCCCTATGTATGGACAACAACATGCCCATCATCGTCATCAATCTTTGGGTGCCGGACACTCTGCTGAGAGTCGTTCGTGGAGAGAGTCTCGGCACCTTGGTGTCCGCTGGCTGACAATCATTGACTGCGAGGATGGAGGACCCGTATGATTGAAGACGTGCTGAAGGAAACGGCGGATCGGATGAAGAAGAGCGTCGAGGCTCTGGACAACGATCTCGTCAATATCAGGACTGGAAGGGCATCACCGGTGCTCGTCGAACGTCTTCAGGTTGAATACTATGGAACAAACGTTCCGCTCAATCAGTTGTCCACCATTTCGGTTCCTGAACCACGGCTCCTGGTCATTCGCCCTTTCGATCCGTCGTCGCTGCCTCAGATCGAGAAGGCCATTCTCAAGTCTGAACTGGGCTTGACCCCGGCGAATGACGGAAAGGTTATCCGCCTGTCCATTCCGCGGCTGACGGAGGAGCGTCGCCTCGACTTGGTCAAGATGGTGCAGAACAGGGTTGAAGAGGCGAGAGTGGCCGTGCGCAACTGTAGGCGCGATGGGTTGCAGGATCTGCGGGATCTCGAGAAAGAGAAACTCATCTCAGAGGATGACTACTACCGTGGCAAGGACAGGATGCAGGAACTGACGGACCAGTATGTGGAAGAGACAGACGAGCTCGGAGCAGCCAAGGAAAAGCAGATCATGGAAGTATAGGGTGAGAAATGGATCCCGGCGATTCACTGTCATCCATACCCTATCACATAGGCATTATTATGGACGGAAACGGCCGATGGGCCCAGGAGCATGGTCTTCCACGCTTGGAGGGCCATCGTGCTGGCACTGACAACCTTCGGCGGGTCTTGGAGGCCTGCGGTGAGTATGGGATCAAGATCGTCACCATCTACGCTTTCTCCACCGAGAACTGGCAGCGCCCCCTCGACGAAGTCAAGGGATTGATGGGGATCCTGGAGAGAGTCATGGAGAAAGAGGTTGAGAATCTGCACCGGGAAGGCGTTAGACTGCGTCACGTCGGTGAGATGCAAGGGCTCTCCGACAAGCTTCGAAGGGCTGTGCTCGATGCCATCGAGTTGACGAAGGACAACGAAGGCCTTACTCTCAATGTGGCCTTCAACTACGGCGGCCGCGCTGAGATAGTGCGGGGGGCGAGAAGGCTCCTGGAGGACGACGTAGATCCCGGCAGTGTGGACGAAGAGCTTTTCGGTAGGTATCTCTACACTGCCGGCATGCCAGATCCGGATCTGATCATCCGCACCGGCGGGGAGATGAGGCTGAGCAATTTTCTCATCTGGCAGTCCGCCTACGCCGAGTACTACTCCACGCCCACGTATTGGCCAGACTTCGACAAGGAGGAACTCGCCAAGGCGTTGCAGGCCTACGCTCAGCGGGATAGGCGCTTTGGTAGGCTGAAGGTGTAGATTGTCCGTTCTCCGCCGACGCATGGCAAGTGGTCTCGCATACGGGCTCGTCAGCCTCCTGGTGGTATTCCTCGGTGGGGCCCCGTTCCTGGGAGCAGTGCTTGCGATGGCCATCTTGGCCGGGCACGAGTACCAGCGGATGATCGCTCATGCTGGATACCGGCCTCTCCACGTTCTGCAACTGGGGCTGACAGCGTTCTTGGTGCTTGGGACCGCGTACCTTGACCCAGATGCTCTTCTCGGCGTCCTGGGCCTCATCTTCGTCGCTTCGCTCTCCTGGCAGTTGACTCGGATGGGCAAGAGCGGTCAGCCCTTTGTGGATTGGGCACTGACTCTGGCGGGCGGGTTGTACGTGGGTTGGCTTTCCGCTCACTTCGTGATGCTAAGAGGCTTACCCGACGGTATAGGTTGGATGCTCTTGGCGCTGGCAGCCACTTGGAGTTGTGACAGCTTCGCCTATCTGATCGGCAGGGGGTGGGGAAGACGTAGCTTCTTTGCCAGCGTGAGCCCGCACAAGACGTGGGAGGGTGCACTGGCAGGCTGGGTGGGAGCGACACTGGTGGTGCTGGTTGGGGGGCTTGCGCTGCGTCTGTCCGTCGCTCAGGCGCTGGCTCTCGGGGTGGCTGCGTCACTGGCTGCCATCTGTGGTGACCTGGTGGAGTCGATGATCAAACGGCAGATGGGGGTCAAGGACTCAGGGGGATTGGTGCCTGGACACGGTGGGATACTGGACCGCGTGGATAGTCTGCTTTTCGCAGTGGTCATCGTGTACTATTTCGTTACGCTCGTGCTGGGCAGGTAACATGCCATTGCTCTCCGCCGTTGGAGGCGAAGGACACAGCGGCGCGGATGACGATCAGGGAGGTCTGGCGCAGGAGGCATGGAGCGGCTGATGGGTGGAGTCACTCTGACTGGCGTCCTTTCGCTGGGCAATCTGATACTCTCGGCCACCAACGTCATCGTGGCCTTCTCGCTGCTGGTATACATCCTGAGCCACAACGTGAGCAGCGCCGTGGCTCGAGCGTTCTGCGCCTTGCTGGCGTTCGTGACCATCGTCCACGCGGCCGACGTAGTGCTCATCAACGTTGATGAGCCGACGACCAGCTTCATGTGGCTCAAGTTCCAGTGGCTGGGAATAGCCTTCATACCGGCCGCGTATCTCCACTTCTCCGATGCGCTGCTGAGGATCACGAACTCCTTCTCTCGCTTCCGCCGGGCGTTGGTGGGGGGCACCTACCTCTTCGGCACGGCCCTGGTCTTCCTCACGGTCTTCACGCCGTTGCTGGTGAGAGACGGTGTGGATACCTCGTGGGCTGTGTACTTCCAGGCCGGGCCGCTGTTCTGGATCTTCTCTGTCTACTTCTTCCTGGTCACGGCCATGGGTGTGCTGAACATCGAGCGGGCGAGGCGGCGGACGGTCACTTCGACGTCGAGTCGGCGGATGACTTACCTGGCGGTCTCCTTCGCTGCCCCGGCTCTTGGTGCCTTCCCTTATATGCTGCTGGCAAGTCTGCCCAACCACTTTGCCCCCAACCTACTGTTGTTCATCACCCTGGTGGGCAATCTGGGCATCGCCCTGATGACCGTGGTCCTGGCCTATAGCGTGGCTTTCTACGGAGCTTTGACGCCGGACAGAGTGGTCAAGCGGAGCCTGGTCAACTACCTGTTGCGCGGTCCTTTCGTGGGCATCTGCCTACTCGCCCTGATGCTGGTGGTTCCCAGGGTAGAGAGCATTCTTGGCTTGCCGCGCGACACCGTGCTCGTCTTTTCGGTGGTGGTGGGCATGGTCTTGCTCCAAGTGCTGATCAGTGCCCTGACGCCGTTCATCGACCTCTTGATCTATCGCCGCGATAGCGCCGAGATAACTTGGATTCGCGAGCTGGACACGCGGCTACTCACCACTACGGACCTCTCTCAGCTTCTGGAGAACATCCTGGCAGCGTTCTGCGATTTGGTTCGAGCCGGTAGCGGCTTCGTGGTTACCAAGCGGGCAGGCGCGCCTCAGGCACAGGCTGTGTGTGGCCCGCGAGGGGACGTAGTGCGGTTCGTGCGTGAGCACGATCTGGAGGATCTGGCTCGAGTCTTGGCAGGGGGTGACGGAGAACAGCAGTCCGAGCGGGTGGATGAGATGTTCTCCGAGCAGGGTGGGTACTGGCTGCTTCCACTGCGTAGTCGCTCACGGGAGGAGATACTGGGCATTCTCGGCGTAAGGGCACCTTTGCATCATGCGGAACTCACGGAGAGGGAGAACGAGATTGCCCGCACGTTGGTGGATCAGGCATCGCTGGCCCTGGAGGACTGGCAGTTGCAGCGGGGCATCTTCACGCTACTTTGGGAACTCACCCCGGAGATCGAGTCCATACAGCGCTGGCAAAGCCATCCGCGCTACGTGGGGTCTCCCATGCTGGATCCCATTGACCACAGCCCTGTGCACGCGCCGGATTTCCCCAAAGTGGTGAAGGAGGCGCTGAGCCACTACTGGGGAGGGCCGGGTTTGACCGAGAGCCCGTTGCTGAGAATGAAGATCGTGAGGAAGTATGCACGGGAGAGCGGACAGGTTCCGACGAAGGCGCTGCGCTCCGTGCTCTACAGGGCGATCGAGGCCCTCAAGCCTCCGGAAGGGCAAAGGACGCTCACGACCAAGGAGTGGATTCTCTACAATATCCTGGAGATGAAATTCATCAAGGGTCTGCGGATTACTCAGATAGCAGCCCGGCTGTCCATGAGCGAGTCTGACCTGTACAGGAAGCAGAGGGCGGCCATAGATGCTGTGGCGAAGGTATTGGCCAGTATGGAGGATGACAGCTAGGTGTCTCGCGTAGCCTTGCGAGAGGGCGATATCACCCAGGTGGAGACGGATGCCATCGTCAACGCGGCCAACAGCGGACTCTGGATGGGCGCGGGGGTGGCTGGGGCCATCAAGCGGGCTGGCGGGAAGGGCATAGAGGACGATGCTGTCCGGCAAGGTCCCGTCGCGGTGGGGGAGGCGGTGGTCACGAGCGCAGGGACCCTGAAGGCCCGTTATGTGATTCATGCGGCCGTCATGGGCACCGACCTGGTGACGGACGCTGGGAAGATAGAGAGGGCCACCAGGAACAGTCTGCTCCGTGCAGAAGAGTTGAGCATCGCGAGTGTGGCCTTTCCTGCTCTGGGGACGGGTGTTGGTGGTTTCCCTTATGATGAGGCGGCCAGGATCATGATCAAGGCGACGAGGCGGCACCTCGCCGGGGACAGTTGTTTGGAGGAGGTGCTCTTCGTGCTCTATGACCACGAGGCGTTCAAGGCCTTCCAGAGGCACGTGGAGGTGCAGAACCCTTCCTCGTAGGGTGTCAGGGGAGGCTGTCGGGCCCCAGCCAGATGGTCATTCCTTGCTGTAGTGACTGTACCTAGCGCTCTTGCACGGGCTTCTTGACGAGTCTCTAGCATTGGGGTATGATGACCGCGGTGCGGAAAACGAGCAAAGGTGAGGAGGCCGCCCGATGAGTAAGAACCTATGGCTAGCCGGTGTCCTGCTGCTTATGTTGGCACTGGTGGTTGGACTAGGAGGCTGCGAAAGGGCGAAGCCTGCGCCCACAGCGCCCCCCCCTCAGAACACGGCTTCTGAGAGTCCAACAACCGCCGCGACCTCACCTCTGGAGACGGCACAGACAGGGACCCCAGCAGCGTCTCCGGAAGCATCGGCTTCGATCGCTGAGGAACCGACAACCGAGGAGACGCCCGCGGCAGAAACGCTTGAGTCGACGCCCACGCAAGCGCCAGCCACGGTGCCTGCCGGAGAGGTGGAGCACGTTGTTGCCTGGGGAGAGACGATCGAGATCATTGCCAGCCACTACGGAGTCAGTGCCGAGGACATAGTGGCGGCCAACAATCTGACGAATCCCGATCTCATCAGAGCGGGAGACGTGCTGATCATCCCTGGTGTGGAGGCTCCTTCTGAAGAACCTGGCGTGCACATCGTGCGCCAGGGCGAGACGCTGCAATCCATCGCCAGCACGTATGGTACCACCGTTGACGCTCTGGCGAGAGCCAATGGCATAGTGAACACCAACTACATCTGGGTGGGACAGCGACTCACTATACCAGGGGCCACCACGAGCCAACCTAGCGGGCAGACCTACGTAGTGCAGGTGGGGGATACCCTATCGTCTATCGCAGTACAGTTCGGCACTACGGCCTACGCTATCGCCTATGCTAACAACCTGCCCAACGTCAACGTCATCTATGTAGGGCAGACTTTGCTCATCCCCTAGTGGTGTGAGCGGCGGGAAGTAGCTGCGATAGAGATGGGTTGCGCCACCGCTGGCGGTCAGACCGGTTACCTCTCGTGCCGTGGCGCACTGGCTTGGAGCGCACCGAGCGTGCATCCCCAGCAGAGCCAAGAAGTAGAGGATGAGTGTCGGCTCGTGGTCTGCGAGCCGGCCCGTTACGTTTGGGAGACGAGTTTGAGCGAGGAACTGGTATCAAGTCGCCGTGTGTACGATGGTAGGGTTGTCAGCCTACGCGTCGACCGCGTGCGTCTGCCCAGCGGCAGGGTGACCGAGAGGGAGATAGTCGAGCACGGGGGCGCGGTGGGCATCGTGGCCCTGGACGAGGATG
>Ga0307437_1000287_pt1 | contig 41830 bp, 38 predicted proteins | sample SalMarWE160390MG_FD_202146 | JGI IMG/M metagenome (GOLD analysis project Ga0307437, IMG submission 202146) | Salt marsh sediment microbial communities from the Plum Island Ecosystem LTER, Massachusetts, United States - WE1603-90 | ecosystem: Environmental > Aquatic > Marine > Intertidal zone >...
CAGACGGTGTTTATGATGAAAAGCGCGAGACGATTTTGGGAGATATACTCCACTCGAGGCCACTGATCATTGATTACTCGAGCTCGCAACGGGTGATATACGTCGGTACTAACGAGGGGATGTTACATGCCTTTGACGACTCCGATGGCTCAGAGAAATGGGCCTTTATTCCACCTGACTTGTTGCCACAGTTAAAGAATCTTGCCGAAGACGTCGGTCACCAATACTTTGTCGATGGATCTCCTCAGGCCTATATCAAAGACGTCGACCACGACGGGAATATCGAATCCGCAGATGACGACAGGGTGATCGTGATCTTTGGCGAGCGCCGGGGCGGCACGAGCTATTGTGCCCTGGATGTTACCAATCCTGATGTCCCCCAATACCTCTGGAGGATCGATAAGACGGTTACGGGCTTTGAGGAACTGGGCGAGTCCTGGTCCGAGCCGCAGATCGGGAAGGTGAAGGCTGGAACTGTTGGGGCAGAGACCGATACGATCGTCGCAATCATCGGCGGCGGGTACAGCCCTGATAATTCCGCAGGCAGAGCTCTTTATTTGATAAATATCTTAACCGGCGCATTAGTCAAGAGCTTTACTGCTTCTGATCATGCAAATATGACCTACAGCATCCCCAGTGCGCCCCTTGCGGTAGATACGAACTTTGACGGTTACATCAACAGGGTATACGTGGGAGATACAGGCGGCCAGATGTGGCGATTCGGTCTCCACCGAGAGGATAGTGAGGATCATAGCGTTGAGGATGGAAATGTGAACAATTGGTCCCCCCGCCTGTTCTTCGCAACAGATACCGTTTCTCCGATCTTTTATTCCCCTGATCTGGTGTTAGAGCCGGGATATGCATACCTCTACTTCGGCACGGGTGACAGGACAAACCCCTGTACAACCCCGGCGACGAATAGATTATTTGCGGTCAAGGACAGGAATGAGAACAATGTGGACTTTGCTTCTCGGGTTGGAGCGGAAGGGAAGCTGATCGAAGACGATCTCGTCGATCTAACCGATAATGAGCTGCAGGATGATCCCGAGAGTTCGGAAGCAACACTACAAGCAAGCAGACTGATCACCGATGACGGTTGGTATATCACGTTGGAGGGTGCAGGCGAGAAGATCCTGGCCGCCCCTGTTGTTATTTACGGCATGGTCTTGTTTTCGAGCTTTGTCCCCAACACGGATCCTTGCTCCTATGGAGGCGATGCCTATCTCTATGCCGTGAATTATCTCACCGCAGTATCAGTATTCGATTTCGATGAGGATGACGATTTAGATAAAGCAGATCGCTCCAAGAACATAGGACATGGCATCCCCACGGAAGCGGTCGTTACCATAAATGCTGAGGGCGATACAGTGGTCTATGTAGGAGCTGGTGGAGGGATTTTTAGACTGATGCTACCGCAAGGGCATGGAAATTTTAATATTGAGTCATGGCGTGAGCTGTTTTGAACATATAACTATACCAACAGGATTGCTCTAAAAAAGAGGAGGATGATCGTATGCACCGCTACCGCATCAAAAGCAAATCGATGAGGATCTCTTTATTCATAGCCCTTTCATCTCTCATGATGATATCTCTCTGTGGGTTTCAGGATATCAAGCAAGAGGGGACTGAATGCAAATTTGAGGCCCGGATTATTGATATCGAGAAACCACCAGCGAATAAAAGAATGTTGGTCGTAAAAGAAACCCCGGTTAAACTGGCGAACAAGGATATATATGTTTTTATTACCGATGATACATTCATCGGTTTTCACAATAAGACCATGAAATTTAATGACCTCACCATAGGAATGTGTATTGAGATACAGGGAATCAAGATCATTGAAAAAGAGAATGATCGAGAAATAGTGGATGTTTATGCGCAAAGAATACGGCCGATTGTGGAGTAAGGATTCCCGCATCACCAAAAAATAGGTAGAGCACTGAGTTCTCCTTGATGATCCACCAAACATTGAGTCATTGTGCACCGCCTCCAAGGAGGCGGTGCTCTTTTTTTGGGCATGTCCCGAATGGGCGTTTTTTGTCACTTCCACAGTCAAATTGAGTCATTATTGTAACATCGTACCCCCTTTCCGTTCTTCCTATACCTAAATTTCTTTTAAAATCAACGTATTAGCGACATTAGTGTGGTAAGTGGTTGGCATTCGATATGCAGCTTTTACCATGAAGAAGGTGAGCACAGGATGGGAAGGACAAGAGAAACGGGAGGTATCACAATGGGTCGGATGAAAGATACGAAGGGCATGACCCTCCTGGAAATGACGGTCGCCCTCTTTGTCCTCGCCATCGGCCTGTTAGGGTTGGCGGGTCTACAGCTTGTTGCCTTGAGGGGCGATACCCTCGGACAGCAGGCGACCCTGGCCGCAACTCTGGCCAAGGACAAGGCGGCGGAGCTGCAAGAGGCTGACCAGGTCACTGATGGCGAAGATACCTATATTGATAAGGCCAATGGGATGACCTATACGAGGCAGTGGCGTGTTCAACCTGATCTGCCGCAGACGGCGATGACGACCGTGCAGGTTCAGGTCTCATGGCAAGGGGCCCTGGCGGATCGGTGTGTTACCGTGAGCACGGTCATCAGAGAAACGTGAGAGGAAGAGGGGAGGGCACTGCAGTGGCGATTTTTGTCACTTTAAAGGACAAATTAGGCTATACCCTCTCTGCCACACCTATGATCCTATACGTCGATGGTCCACTTTACTGTAAAATCAAGGCATTATAAGGATGATAAAAAATAATTGTTGGCATCCAAAATGCAAAGTAATGAGTGAAGTCCAATGAAGAAGGCTATAATAGTGGATTAGAGGGAAAGAGATTATGGGAAACAACGAAACAAAATATCGAGTTATCTTCATGGGACCGGTGGTCAAGGACTTCGGTTTGGTGGATCAATTGGTGAAGAACCTCCAAAACCACTGTAATCTCTCCGCTCAGGTCGTTACTAAGATGATGAGGTTGGCCCCTATCACGGTTAAAAACGGGGTCGATTTGCACGAGGCCGAGCGGTACAAGAAGGCCTTAGAGGGGATGGGTGCCAGGGTGGAAATAGAACCGACGGATGATGGTGGTGCCCAGACAACAGCAGCCAATATCTTTGAGGCAAAACAGCCTTGAGAGAGTAGGCAGAGCGTATAAGAGACAAAATTCGTTCACGGGAAGTAGGAGATACGAAAAGAATTTAACGATTCCCTCCTTCTCACCCCCCCTGGAGGGAGGGGGGCCTTCAACAGCCCCCTCCCTCCCCCCTTTTTAAAAGCAAAAAAGGGGGGAGGGTTCTATCCTGCTCTGTCGCTCTGCGACATCCCGCCATTCAGATTTTTATACAAAGTAGGGCGGGACTTATTTAAAAGCCGGGATCCCGCAAAGCGGGAGGATTCTAGGGTCCGAGGATTCTAGGGTTCAAGGATTAAAAGGGTATTTCACTCGACCCCTGGAACCCTTGAATCCTTGGCTCCTTTTCTTATTTCTTCAAAAACACGGCCCCGGTGCTGGCAGAGCTGACCATCTGAGCGTATCGGTACATGTAGCCGGACTTGATCTTGGGCGCAGGGGCCTTCCATTGGGCAAGACGTCTTTTTATTTCATTATCGGTCAGGTGCAGTTGCACTGTTTTTGCGGGTATGTCGATCTCGATGATATCGCCATCCCGGACAACGGCGATGGGTCCTCCTTCGGCAGCCTCGGGGGAGACGTGTCCGATGGCAGCGCCCCTGGTCCCTCCGGAGAATCTCCCATCGGTGATGAGGGCGACCTCCTTGTCCATGCCGATGCCGGCGATGGCCGAGGTAGGAGCGAGCATTTCCCGCATCCCCGGTCCGCCCTTGGGCCCTTCATAGCGGATGACGATTACCTCGCCTGGAGCGATCTTTTTGGCCAAGATGGCCTTTAAGGCTGCTTCTTCTGATTCAAAGCAACGGGCGGGCCCTTGTTTTTTGAGCATCTCCGGGTCGACGGCCGAGGCCTTGACCACCGCTCCGTCCGGGGCCAGATTGCCGAAGAGGCAGACCAGCCCGCCGGTGGGGTGATAGGGATTTGCCAACGGCCTGATCACCTCCGGATCGCGGATGGCAGCTTTTTTGATATTCTCCTTCACCTTGTTTCCGGTAACGGTCAGGCAATCGGTGTTAATCAGCCTTCCCTTTGCCAGCTCGCTCATGAGGGCCGGAATCCCTCCGGCACGGTGGAGATCCTGGAGGTGGTGGGGTCCTCCGGGTGAGAGGTTGCACAGGTGAGGGGTCTTCTGGCTGATTTGGTTGAAGATCTCCAGGTCTATCCGCAGGCCCGCCTCATGGGCGACGGCCGGCAGGTGCAGGCTGGTATTGGTAGAGCCGCCAAAGGCCATATCGACCGCAATGGCGTTGGCAAAGGCCTCTTGGGTCAGGATCGCTCGCGGCTTGATCTTTCGCTTGATGAGCTCAACGATCTTGTTTCCGGCCTCCTTGGCCAGGCGCACGCGGGCGGCATCCACGGCCGGGATAGTCCCGTTGCCGGGCAGGGCTATTCCCAGGGCCTCAGAGAGGCAGTTCATGGAGTTGGCTGTGAACATCCCTGCGCAGGAGCCGGGTCCGGGGCACGCAGCGCACTCTAAGGCCGAGAGATCGTCCGAGGACATCTTTCCCGCCGCCACCTTACCCACCGCCTCAAAGACCGTGATGACATCCGTCTCTTTGCCTCCATGCCAGCCCGTGAGCATGGGGCCGCCGCTCACCAGGATGGCGGGGATGTCCAACCGGGCCATGGCCATCATCATCCCGGGGACGATCTTGTCACAGTTGGTGACCAAGACCAGCCCATCGAAGGGGTAGGCCATGGCCATGACCTCCACCGAATCGGCGATGAGCTCTCGAGATCCGAGGGAGTATTTCATCCCCTCATGACCCATGGCGATCCCGTCGCAGATCCCGATAGTGCCGAACTCCAACGGGGTGGCTCCGGCCATCCTGACGCCTTCCTTGACGGCCTGGGCTATGCGGTGCAGGTGGATGTGACCGGGGATGACCTCGTTGGCCGAGTTGGCTACACCGATTAGGGGCCTGTTGAGCTCATCATCGGTGTACCCCATGGCCTTGAAGAGGGAGCGGTGGGGAGCCCGCTCCACCCCCTTTTTCATGGCATCCGAACGCATAGTTTGCTCCTCATCTGATCCCTTCCTCTTCCTCTTTCAGCAATTTGTAATCGATGCTGTCTACCAGGGCCTGCCAACTGGCCTGAATGATGTTCTCCGAGACACCCACCGTCCCCCACCGGTTTTCTCCGTCCCGCGATTCTATCAGCACCCGGGTACTGGCCCCGGTACCCTCCCGGGCAGAGAGGACCCTAACCTTATAATCGATGAGCTTCACCTCCGTGAGCTCCGGATAAAACTTTTCCAAGGCCTTTCTGAGGGCATTGTCCAAGGCGTTTACCGGCCCATTCCCCTCGGCGGCCGTGTGTTCCACTTGATCACCCACTTTCACCATAATGGTGGCCTCAGAAACGGGGGGAGAGTCATCACTCCTCTTTTCCACGATTACCCGAAAGCCCAGCAGGTCAAAGAACCGTTTATGACGGCCCACGGCCTTCTTGATGAGGAGCTCGAAGGACCCCTCGGCCCCCTCGAATTGATACCCCTGGTTCTCCAGTTCTTTTAAGGCCGCTAAGATTTTTTTGACCGTTGGATCCCCTTTTTGCAGCTTGATGTTAAACTCCTCTGCCTTGGCGAGCACATTGCTCTCACCGGAGAGGTCAGAGACGAGGATCCGCTGCACGTTGCCCACCAGCTCCGGCCTGATGTGTTCGTAGGTGAGGGGACTCTTGCGGATGGCGCTCACGTGCAACCCACCTTTGTGGGCAAAGGCGCTATCCCCTACATAGGGTTGGTGTTTATCGTGGGGCAGGTTGGCCAACTCGCTCACGAATCTGGATACCTCTTTGAGCTTTTTCAAGCGATCATCAACGAGGCACTGTACGCCCATTTTCAAGTGGAGATTGGGGATGATAGAGCAGAGGTTTGCATTGCCACACCGTTCCCCATGGCCGTTGATGGTCCCCTGGACGTGGGCGACCCCTCCCTTGACAGCCATAATGGTGTTGGCCACCGCCAGCTCGGAGTCGTTGTGGCAATGAATACCCAAGGGGGTCGTGATCGAACCCTGTACCTCTCTGATGATCTCCTCTATCTCAAAGGGCAAGGTCCCGCCATTGGTGTCGCACAGCACGATGCAGTCCGCCCCTGCCTCCTCGGCGACCTTGATAGTCGCCAGGGCGTAGTCCTTTTTTCCCTTAAAACCATCGAAGAAGTGCTCGGCGTCGTAGATGACCTCAGACACGTGCTTCTTGAGAAAGGTGATGGATTTAGCTATCAGTTCCACATTTTCTTCCAAGGAAATATCCATCGCAATCAGGGGGTGGATGTCCCATGACTTGCCGACGATGGTTATCACCTCTGTCCGTGCATCCAAGAGGGCGCGGGTATTGGCGTCCTTTTCCGGGGCCACCCCCTTCCGAGCAGTGCTCCCAAAGGCCACTATTTTTGCCGAGGCAAGGGGGATTTTTCCCGCCTCACGGAAGTACTGGACATCTCGGGGGTTCGAACCGGGCCACCCCCCCTCGATGTAGTGAACCCCGAGCTCGTCAAGCTTCTGGGTGATCCTGAGTTTGTCTTCCACGGAGAAAGCGATATCCTCTGCCTGGGTTCCATCCCTCAAGGTCGTATCGTAGACTTTGACCTCCATCTAGGTATTCCTTTTGTCCAATTCGAAGGCATCGTGGAGTGACCGCACGGCCAACTCGGTATATTTGGCATCGATGATACAGGAGATCTTGATCTCCGAGGTGCTGATCATCATGATGTTGATCCCCTCTTTGGCCAAGACCCCGAACATCTTGGAGGCGACGCCGGAATGACTCCGCATCCCCACCCCGACCATCGAAACCTTGGCCACCTCGTCTTCAGCGATGACCTCCTTGGCCCCCAATTCTTTGGCCAGGGAACGGGCTACGGTGAGGGCCTTGGGGAAATCCGCCTGGGAGATGGTAAAGGCCATATTGGCAACACCCTCCTCAAGGCTGGTGGTCTGGATGATCATGTCCACCAGGATGTTCGCCTTGCTGATGGCGTCGAAGAATTGGGCGGCGATCCCCGGCCGATCCGGCACCCGGGCGATCTCAATCCGCGCCTGATTCACGTCATAGGTTACCCCTGATACCGCTACCTGCTCCATATCGACTTCCTCCTCACAGACGATAGTTCCTTCACCTGCATGAAACGATGACCGTACGTGGATAGGCACCCCGAATTTCTTGGCGAATTCCACCGACCTGGTCTGCAGCACCTTGGCCCCCAGGCTCGCCATCTCCAACATCTCGTCGTAACTGATGCGGTCGATCTTGCGCGCATGCTCGCAGATTGCCGGATTGGTGGTAAAGACGCCATCCACGTCGGTATATATCTCACAGAGGTCTGCCTTGAGGGCGGCAGCGATGGCCACCGCAGAGATGTCGGAGCCTCCCCTGCCCAGGGTGGTGATATTCCCCGCTTCATCCTCACCTTGAAAGCCGGCCACTACGACGACCCGCCCCTCACGGAGCTCGGATAAGATCTTGTCGGCGTCCACGCTGGTGATCCTCGCCTTCCCATAGGCACTGTCCGTGCCGATCTTTATTTGGTGTCCGAGAAAGGATTTGACCGCAGTGCCCATAGATTGCAAGATGATAGAGAACATGGCCGAAGAGGCCTGCTCACCCGTGGCGAGGAGGACATCCAATTCCCGCTCGTCGGGCACCAGTGTCGCTTCATGGGCCAACAGGAGGAGCCGGTCGGTCTCTCCCGCCATGGCCGACACCACGACAACCACATCGTTCCCCTGCTCTTTGGTCTTGATCACCCGCTCGGCAACGTCGCGAAACCGCTCTAGGTTGGCAACTGATGTGCCTCCGTATTTTTGTACGATCAAGGCCATCCTCTCTCTATCCTCCTATCCGAACGTGCTACAATAACTGTTCATTATATACCTTCCGCTGCAACTCTTCAATTATCTTCTCGTATCGATCACCCTGGGCCTGGAACATAATCTCGCGCAGTTCGGTACCCAGATACCGCAACCTGATCCACAGGGATTCACGGGGCACGGCCTGGGAAATCCTGTCCGCCCATTCTATGACGGCAACCCCGTCTCCCCGGATATATTCATCATAGTCTATTCCGAGGAGCTCTTGTTCGTCTTCCAGCCGGTAGAGGTCAAGGTGAAAGAGGGGGAGGGGACCCTCATATTCATTGACGAGGGTAAAGGATGGACTGGCCACCTCTTTTCCCTCGATGCCCATCCCGTGGGCCATCCCCCTGACAAAGGTGGTCTTTCCCGTACCCAACTCCCCGGCGAGGGCGATGATATCACCCCTGGTGAGCATCTCGCCCAATAACGACCCTATGTGCTCAGTCTCCTGGGGGGTATGAGAGATAATCTCCACTTGCCTGTTTGTTGGCACGGACCCTCACCTCATTCAGGGCATCGGGTATGCGGTCGATGAGATCGCCGGCGATGAGGGAGATCTCTCCTAATGCTTGTGCGGCTATATCGCCGGCAAGCCCGTGCAGGTAGGTCCCCCATGTGGCGGCATCCAGGGGGGGCAACCCTTGGGCCAGGAGACCGCCGATCATCCCGGTGAGGACATCCCCGGTGCCTCCAGAGGCCATACCTGGGTTGCCGGTCGGGTTGATGTAGACCTCCTCCTCAGGGGTGGCGATGACGGTTCTGTACCCCTTCAGGACTACGATACAACCGTATGCTGTGGCGAATGACGTGGCAACCCCTATCCGGTCCGCCTGTATCTTTTCGGTTGTGAGGCCCACGAGGCGCGCCATCTCACCAGGGTGGGGGGTAATGATTGCCGTGCCCGTGCATTTTTTTAAAACCTCTGTCCGTGCGGCCAGGGCGGTGATCCCATCGGCGTCTATGACGAGGGGGACCGAGACTTCAGGGATAAGTTCTAAAAAAAGCTCTTGGACCTGGGGTTGGGTGGAGATCCCCGGGCCGAACGCCAAGGCTGTTTTCCCTTCCAGGAGCTGACGGATTCTTTCAGATGCGTCAGCGCAGAGGTATCCGGTACCCGCATCAGGGAGGGGTTCGGTCATGGCCTCGGTGAGCTTGGCCTCGAGGATGGGGTTCAGGCTGGCAGGTATCCCCAGGGTGACAAGCCCTGCCCCTGTACGCAAGGCCCCTGAGCAGACCATGGCTGCCGCCCCGGTCTTGCCCGGTGTGCCGGCCAGGACACAGAGGTGGCCGTAATCCCCTTTATGGGCCTGGGGGGGGCGGGGATCCAGGAGACTCAGATTCAACTCTTTTGGGTCGAGGAGTCGGGTTTTTATATCGGTTTGTTCTATGAGCGTGCTGGGTATGCCGATGTCAACGACTTCCAAGTGTCCCACATAACGGGCGCCAGGTTCGATCACCTGCCCGATCTTGGCCAATCCAAAGGTGGCGGTGCACGTGGCACGGATAACGGCACCCAACACCGTTCCCCGCGTGGCATCCAGTCCCGAGGGGATGTCCACGGCCATCACCGGTTGGGGGGTGGAGTTGATGAAGGAGATGACTTCCTTGAGAAGGCCCTTCACCTCTGCATTCAACCCTGTGCCAAAGATGGCGTCCACAAACAGGTTTGCGCTGGAGAGCTCCTTTCTTTTTCTGGGAAAGTTCCCTTTGTAGGGGATTTCACTTAACTCCCCTCCCATCTTCTGCCAGATCTGGAGGTTGGTGAGGGCGTCACCGTGTACATCATCTATGGATGCGAAGAGATATACTTTTGTAGGTATCCCCCAATTCTTCAGGTGCCTGGCAATGACAAATCCATCTCCGCCATTGTTCCCCCGGCCTGCCAGGACGGCCACCGTGCCTTCGCGAGCCTGAGGGAAATAACGGACCAGAAGTTCAGCGGCACCTCTGCCGGCATTTTCCATCAGGACGATGCCCGGGATACCGCACTCCTGGATGGTCCTGCGATCCAGGTCTTGCATGTGGCTGGCAGTTACGAGTTTCACGTCACACCTCCAATAGCACGTGGGCGACCCCATATTCCGCTTCATGGGAGATGCTCACAAAGATCTCCGTAATCCCTTTTTCCCGACAGATCATTTCGGCCTTACCCCTCACTGTCATGAGGGGACGACCTAAGGGATCGTTGATGATCTCTATTTCAGTCCAGGTTACCCCTTGAAACATCCCAATACCCAGGGCCTTTAAAAAGGCCTCTTTGGCGGCAAAACGGAGGGCCAGATGTCTGCTCGGCTGTGCCTTGGTATTACAGATCGATAGCTCCTTGGGGGTAAATACCCGCGTGCTGAGGCGATCTCCCCACCTGTCCAGGGCCCTCTTGAATCTCTCTATCTTTACGATATCGACCCCGATGCCATAGATCATTGTTAAAAAATAGCGAAAGACGCAAGAAAAAGCAATAATTTTCCCCTACTTGATCTTTTCTTCGCCTTTTGGCATAGTAAGTATATACTAATTTTCACAAGGGTAAAGAGAGAAGATATTGAAAAAGGGTTATATAGTCATCGATCAGACACTGTGTAAAGGGTGTGGGCTCTGTATAGAGGTATGTCCCAAGGGTCTTATCACAACCGCAGGCGAGTTGAATCTCAAGGGATATTATCCGGCAGAGTTTACAGGCGAGCGGGGTGAACACCCCGATGGATGTACCGGGTGTGCCCTGTGCGCCGTGGTATGTCCTGAAATCGCCCTTGAGGTCTACCGTGAATAAGAAATTGATGAGCGGAAATCATGCCATCGGCGAGGCAGCTATCAGGGCTGGCTGCCGGTGCTACTTTGGCTATCCCATTACCCCGCAGAACGAGATTGCGGAGCATATGGCCCGCCGGTTGAATGAAGTTGAAGGGGGTGTCTTCATTCAGGCCGAGAGCGAGTTGGCAGGTATAAACATGGTCATAGGGGCGAGCATGGCAGGAGCGCGAGTCATGACCTCCTCCTCAAGCCCCGGCATCAGCCTGAAACAGGAAGGGATTTCCTTTTTGTGCGCCCTGGAATTGCCGGCAGTCATCGTGAACATGACGAGGGGGGGGCCGGGATTGGGGAATATCGCCCCTGCCCAATCAGACTATTTCCAGGCCACCAGGGGCGGAGGGCATGGGGATTATCGAACTATTGTTTTGGCCCCCAGCACCGTACAGGAGTCGGTTGACCTCACTGTTGAGGCCTTTCAGTTGGCCGATACCTATAGAATAGCAACGCTCATCCTGGGGGATGGCATGTTGGGACAGATGATGGAGCCGGTGGCCTTTCCCGACGGGAAATTGCCGAAACCCCCTGTCAAAGATTGGACGCTTACCGGTGCCAAAGGAAGGCCGAGCCGCTTCATCAGGTCTCTCTTGCTCGATCCCGTCGTCGAGGAAGAGCTTAATTGGAAGTTGGCCAGAAAGCACGAGCGGATAGCAGCCCATGAGGTGCGATACGAGGCCTATAGGTTAGAGGATGCCAAGATGGTGGTGGTAGCCTTCGGCAGTGCCGCCAGGATTGCCAAGGGGGCCATTAAGAGGACGAGAGAAGAGGGGTTGAAGGTGGGACTGCTGCGCCCTATAACCCTGTGGCCCTTTCCCCACAAAATCATCAAGGATGTGGCGAAGAAGGTAGGGCACTTCCTCGTCTTTGAGATGAATACAGGGCAGATGGTGGAGGATGTGCGACTGGCCCTGGGGGGCAAAGGGGAGGTTTCTTTTTACGGGAGGCCTGGCGGGGTGGTGATAACCCCGTTAGAGATGAGCAGGGTTATCTCCAGCAGATACTACCAGAAGGGATTGAAGTGATGGGATTTAAGAAGGTGTTCAGCAGACCGCATTCCCTCAAGGATGCTCCCTTTCACTATTGTCCTGGGTGCGGACATAGCATTATCCACCGCCTTGTCGCGGAGGTGATCGATGAGATGGGCATCCAGGAGAAGACCATCGGGGTTCCGCCTGCCGGATGTGCGGTCTTGGCCTATAACTATTTCGATGTAGACATGGGGGAGGCCCCTCACGGCCGGGGGGCGGCCGTGGCGACCGGGCTGAAACGCGTCCTGCCTGACAGAATGGTATTTACCTATCAGGGCGATGGGGACATCGCAGCAATCGGGACTGCCGAAACCATCCACGCTGCCAATCGGGGCGAGAGGATTACGGTGCTATTCATCAACAATGGGGTGTATGGAATGACCGGAGGGCAGATGGCCCCGACGACCATCTTGGGTCAGGAGACCACTACCACGCCGGGGGGAAGGGAGCAGGTGAGGGACGGCTTTCCGTTAAACCTCAGTGAGATGTTGGCCCTGACCAAGGGCAGTGCCTACATTGAGAGGACCGCCGTCACCAATCCCAAGAATATTATGAGGACGAAAAAGGCCATCGAGAAGGCCTTCAGGGTACAGATGGAGGGCTTGGGATTTTCGTTGGTGGAGATCCTATCCCCCTGCCCGACCAATTTAAAGTTGCGGCCTGCAGATGCCTGGAAATGGGTGGAGGAAAAGATGGTGGAGATCTTCCCGCTCGGTGTGATCAAGGCGGCAAAAAAGGGATGAATTGATGTTGACCAAGACGGTATTCTCAGGTTTTGGGGGTCAAGGGGTAATGATGATGGGTTTTCTCTTGGCGTCGGGGGGGATGGAGGAGGGCAGAAATGTCACCTATCTTCCTGCCTATGGTGCTGAAGTCAGGGGAGGTACCGCCAACTGCACGGTCTCCATCGCTGATGAGGAGATTGCTTCTCCGGTGGCCTCGGAACCGGAATATGTCGTGGTGATGAATAACCCCTCCTTCATCAGATTTCAAAATCAGATTCAATCGGGAGGGATCGTTTTTCTCAATACGAGCCTCGTTGATATGAAGCCCATCAGGGGGGATATCGAGGTGTGTGAGGTGCCGGCCAATGATTTGGCCCTCACGATAGGCAGTGACAAAGTGGCTAATATGGTGATGTTAGGGGCCTTCATCTATAAGACAAAGCTGATCTCCATGAAGACGGTAAAAAAGATCCTCAAGAGGGATGTTGCCAGCAGGAACCCCCGCCTCCTGGAGACGAACGAGATGGCCTTATTGGAGGGTTTCACGTATCTGGAGCACAGGAGGGAAGGCAATGCCGGTTAAGCAGATATCCTTAAGCCTGGAAAATGTCCCGGGTAAGCTCTCAGAGGTAAGCGAATATCTCGGGGGCAATGGCGTGAACATCATCGCCTTGAGTGTAGCTGAATCAACAGAGATCAGTGCTGTCAGGTTTGTCACCAACGATCCCGTAAAGGCCGTTAACGTCTTGGAGAGCCAGGGGGTTAGGGTAAAGGTAAAAGAGGTATTGGCGGTGGAGGCGCCCAATCACCCTGGAGGGCTCAGTGCCCTCCTTAAGCCGTTGAAAGAGGCGGACATCAACATCAATTATCTCTACACCTGCCTGGGGAGAGGGGAAAATACCGTTCTCATCGTGGACGTGGACAAGATGGATCTGGCCATTAAGGTCCTGAAGAAGAACTGGGTCCACATGTTGAACGAAGAGCTCTATGCTATGTAGTTTTACAGGTAGCTGTGAAGGCCGGCGAGGAGAAAGTTCACTCCAAAATAGGTAAAGATGACCGCACAAAATCCCACGATGGAGAGAAGGGCTGTCTTTTTCCCTCGCCACTCACGGGTGTATCGAGCATGTAAGAATGCTGCGTAGATAAACCACGTAATCAAAGACCAGGTCTCCTTTGGATCCCAACTCCAATAGCTTCCCCAGGCATAACTGGCCCATGCCGCTCCGGTGATAATACCGAGGGTCAGCATGGGAAACCCAATGATAATGGCTTTGTAATTTATTTCATCTAATTGCCCAGCTGAGGGTAGCCAGCTTATCGGGCCGCGCGGTGATGATTCCCTTTTCGACTGGATCATGTAGACAACGCTTATCCCAAAGGCGATGGCGAAGGCCCCATAGCCGAGGAAGCATGTGATGACATGGATAGCCAACCAGTTACTTTGCAGGGCAGGGATGAGAGGGCGGACATCGCTCGTCACCCCCGGTACCAGCGAGGTCACGGCAATGGCGATGACAGCAAGAGGGGAGGCAATGACACCGATGGTCCTTTGGTGATATCTGATATCCACGATCAGATATACCAAGACGATGGCCCAGGAGAAAAAGATAAGGGATTCGTACATATTGGCGAGGGGTATATATCCGTACCCCGTGGCGTGCGTCTCCCACCACCTGACCAAGAGGCCTGCCAAGTGGATGAAAAAACCGATAAGGATAATCCAGAAAGCAACCCTGCCTATTCTCTGCTTTTTTGCCACCACAAACAGGAGATAGAAGACAAACGTGATGAGATACACAAACATGGCGATGGAAAAAAAATACGGATTATACACGGTGTGTCCTCCTCAGTATTCCGTGATTATTGAACCAGATATTGAAAATGGTGTCAACGGTTATTATATTAGAGCCTAATCTTGATTGTTTGTTGGAATAGCATGGCTAAGCGAGATTGCTACGAAATTTTGGGAGTATCCACTAACGCCTCAGACGACGAAATAAAGAAGGCGTATCGACGGATGGCCCTACAATATCACCCCGATCGCAATCCAGGCGACCAAGAGGCGGAAGAAAAATTCAAGGAGGCCTCAGAGGCCTATGAGATCCTTAGGGACCCGAAGAAAAGAGAGATTTATAGCTTTTATGGTTATGATGGTTTAAAGAGCTCTGGTTTTACGGGATTCAGGGGATTTGAAGATATATTTTCCTCTTTTAGCGATATATTCGAGGATTTCTTCGGCTTTTCTCCTCGATCCACCCGAAGGGGCGTCAGCCCTGGCGCTGATCTCAGATACGATCTCAAGATATCCCTTTTCGATGCTGCCTTCGGCAAGGAGACCGAGATCGAGATCTTCAAGAGGGTACGGTGCGAACGGTGCGATGGAACAGGGGCTCAACCCGGTTCCGAACCTCAGGCCTGTCCCCACTGTCATGGGAGAGGCCAGGTCAATAGGTCCCACGGTTTCTTCACCATCAGCACCACATGTTCTTACTGCCGAGGGGAGGGTAGGGTGATCGCCAATCCGTGCACGTCGTGCGGCGGGGCAGGATTGGTAAAAATGCGGAAAGCGGTTTCCCTTCAGATCCCCCCTGGGGTGGATACCGGTTCCCGTCTCAGGCTCAGGGGGGAAGGGGAAGAGGGAGAAAGGGGCGGCCCTCCTGGCGATCTCTACGTCATCATCTATGTGGAACCCCATGAGTTTTTTGAGCGGGAGGAAGACGATATTATCTGCCGTGTACCCATATCGTTTACCATGGCTGCCCTCGGAGGCGAAATTGAAGTTCCCACCTTGGATGGCGCCAAGAAGATCCAGATTCCCAAGGGGACCCAACCAGGGGAGTTATTCAGGTTACGGAGTGAAGGGATCCCCCACCTCCACGGCCGTGGCCGGGGGGATCAGATCATTCAGGCACTTGTCCAGGTACCCAAAAAAATCAGCAAGAGACAAGAAGAGCTCCTCAAGGAATTCGCCTCTCTGGAAGGGGGAAAGAGGGGAACGACAGGCAACACATGGCGGCGGAAGAAAAAGTGAGGGCTCGGTGTCCCCGTTGCGGCACAATAACCCATTGGAAAGGGAACGCCTATCGCCCGTTTTGTTCACTGAGATGTAAACTCATCGATCTCGGGAAGTGGATAGATGAGGAATATCGCCTCCAGGGCGAAGAATCCCCTTCGAACAAAGAGGAAGAAGGAGACATGAGGGAGAGGGGATGACCCCCCCTTGTTGACCCTTTGCAACGTACATCGCCAGTTCAAGAAGCAACGGCTACACTGAGGATACATACTATACCTCTAGCCCCTCGGCCTAATATTCTCCTTTACCCACTCTATAATTGCTTCAATGGTAGTCCCGGGGGGGAAAATCTCCTTGATACCCGCCTCCTTCAATGTGGGGATGTCCTCTTGAGGTATTATCCCGCCCCCAAAGACAACCATATCTGTCGCCCCTCTTTGCCTTAAGAGCTCTGCAATCTTGGGGAAGTGGTAATCATGGGCGCCAGCAAGGCTGCTTATGCCAACGCCGTCAACCGCCTCTTGTATAGCTGCGGCAACAATCTGCTCAGGGGATTGATGGAGTCCTGTATAAATGACTTCAAACCCTGCATCACGGAAGGCACGGGCAATAATCTTGGCCCCTCTATCATGGCCATCTAAGCCAGGTTTCGCAACCAGGATCCTGATTTTTCTTGAAGTGTTCATACGATCAGTCCTTCAAAATACGATGAACATAAAGTTCACATAGAGATGAGTTTTTATTCGTAACTACCCGTAGCAATTGATTATTATTAATACTATTATTTTCTATCCTCAGAACATCCCAGGATCGCGATAGATGCCGTAGACCTCCCTGAAGGTATCGCATATCTCCTGGAGGGTTGCATATTCTCTGACGGCATTTATTATGTGAGGCATGAGGTTCTCATCCCCTTGGGCGGCCTCTTTCAATCGGCCCAGCAGAGCTTCCACCTTGTTGCTGTCTCGGCTGGCCTTTACAGCATGAAGCCGCTTGAGTTGTCTTGCCTCAATAACGGGGTCCATTTTCCAAATGGTGATAGGAGGGTGGTCAGTAATATATTTATTGACTCCAATGATGGCCTTCTCACCACGATCAATCTGGAGCTGATAGGTATACGATGCATCGGCAATCTCCCGCTGTGGGTAGCCGACCTCGATAGCCTGGAGCATCCCCCCTATCTCGTCTATCTTCTTGATATACCCCCAGGCCTCCTCTTCTATCGTATTGGTAAGAGACTCAATGAAATAAGATCCCGCCAGGGGGTCAATGGTGTTTGTGACCCCTGTCTCCTCTGCAAGGATCTGTTGGGTCCTTAAGGCGATCGTGACTGTTTCCTCCGTCGGGAGGGCATAGGTTTCATCAAGGGAATTGGTATGGAGTGATTGTGTTCCCCCAATAACGGCACTGAGGGCCTCACATGCCGTCCGTATAATGTTGTTGTAGGGTTGCTGTGCCATTAAAGAACATCCGGCCGTTTGCGTATGAAATCTGAGCATCCAAGAACGTGGGTTTTTGGCCTTAAAACGCTCTCTCATGATCTTGGCCCACATCCTCCTCGCTGCCCTAAACTTGGCTATCTCCTCGAAGAAATCTATATGGGCATCAAAGAAGAACGAAAGCCTCGGTGCAAAATCGTCTACTTTCAATCCTCGCTCAAGCGCCGCTTGTACATAGACGATACCATCAGCCAAGGTAAAAGCGAGTTCCTGGATGGCGGTAGAACCCGCCTCCCTGATGTGATAGCCACTGATGCTGATGGTATTCCAGCGAGGTACCTCCTGAGTGCAATACGCTATGGTGTCGACAATAAGTTTCATAGAAGGCTCGGGGGGGAGCATAAAGGTCTTCTGGGCGATGAACTCCTTCAGCATGTCATTCTGGATGGTTCCGCCGATCTCTTGCGGACTTATACCCTGTTTTTCGGCTACCACAATATACATGGCCAGCAAGACAGCAGCAGGAGGATTGATGGTCATTGATGTGGTGACTTTATCCAAGGGGATCTCTTCAAAGAGGATCTCCATGTCTTTGAGGGTATCGATTGCGACGCCGCATTTTCCTATTTCTCCTCGAGCCAAGGAGGAGTCACTGTCATATCCCATGAGCGTGGGATAATGGAAAGCGATGCTCAGCCCGGTCTCCCCGTGATCCAGAAGATAGTGGAACCGCTTGTTGGTCTCTTCTGCCCCCCCGAGACCTGAAAACATGCGCATCGTCCATAACCTTCCCCGGTACATGGAAGGTTGAACCCCTCTGGTGAGCGGATAACCGCCGGGAAATCCCAGGTCCCTTTCATAGTCAAGGTCTTTGATATCCTCCGGGGTGTAGAGGTTCTTCAGCGGTAGGCCGGAGATGGTGGTAAAGGCATCCTTGGTCTCCGGCATGGTTTCCAAGGAGGGTTGTAGTACCTCTTCGTCCCACCCCTTTCTGCCTCTCCTGATGGTTTCGAGCTCTTCTTTGCTCACCATAACAATCACTCCCTCGGACTACCGTTCTATTCCTTCCCTGCTTTGGACCCCTCGGTGATAGTAATGCTTTACTTCCGTCATCTCGGTGACCAGATCAGCCCGTTCAATGATCTCCTTGGGGGCATACCGGCCCGTGAGGATCAATTCCACGTGTGCAGGGCGTTCCTCTGCCATCAGTTTTATCACCTCTTTTTTTTGTACCAGCCCGAAATCCATGGCGACATTGACCTCATCGAGGACCACGATATCGTAATCGCCACCCACGATCACTTTTTTGGCCAAGGCCAAGGCCTCGTAGGCCAGTTTGATGTCCTCAGGATCGGGGCGTTCGCGGCTTACAAAGCTCGCGCGCCCCATCTGTCTGATGGTCAGATAGGGGGCCAACTTCCTCGCCGTCTCCAGTTCACCATAATCGATGCCCCCCTTCATAAATTGGATAATGAAGACCTTATAGCCGTGCCCCACGGCCCGGCAGGCAAGGCCCAAGGCAGCGGTTGTCTTTCCCTTCCCGTTCCCCGTATAGACCTGAATCATCCCCGGGGACAGTCTCTTTTCCCCCATGGAGTCCTCCTATTTCAGTTTTCCCAGGATGGCGCTTGCGATGGTGTTTTTTTGTATCTCTCGAGTCCCTTCATAGATCTCGGTGATCCTCGCATCGCGGTAAAAGCGCTCTACCTCGTATTCTGTGACATACCCATATCCACCCAAGATCTGGATGGCCTCATCGGCCACCTCCACGGCCACCCTCGCCGCATAAAACTTGCACATGGAGGTAAGTTTGGGGTCTATGGTGCCCTGATCAAAGGTCCAGGCCGCCTTGTAGAGGAGGAGACGGGCGGTCTCGATCTTGGTGGCCATCTCAGCCAGTTTGTGCTGAATGGCCTGAAATTGGGCGATCCTTTTCCCGAACTGCCGCCTCTCCTTGGCATAGTTGAGGGCCCGTTCATAAGCGCCTTGGGCAATGCCCACGGCTTGGGCGGCGATCTCGATCCTGCTTTCGTCGAAGAATTCCAGCACCTGATAGAAACCACGGTTTTCCTCGCCCACGAGGTTGCTTACCGGGACTCGCACATCAGAAAAGAAAAGCTCGGCGGTGGAGGTCATCTTGATCCCCATCTTTTCCCCGATGTTGGTAGCCTCAAAACCCGTACTCCCCTTTTCCACAATGATGGTGGACTGCCCACGATATGAAGGGGTGACATCAAAATCGGACTGACAGAGGACGATGCTGAAATCGGCGATGGTCCCATTGGTGATGAAGGTCTTGGCGCCGTTAATGACGAACTCATCCCCCTTTTTTATCGCGCGCGTAGACATGAGGGTGATATCGCTTCCATGATCAGACTCGGTGAATCCCCCTGAGGAGATGGCTTTCCCCTCCGTAATGGGTATGAGGTACTTCTTTTTCTGCTCCTCGGTTCCAAACCGGAGGATGATCTCTGAGGAAAAATCGGCCACGCTCAGTGCGACGCCTATCCCCGAGTCCGCTCGGCAAAACTCCTCCACCACCAAGGCGTTCTCCATGACGCCGCATCCACCTCCTCCCCATTCCTCGGGGAAGTGGATGCCCACAAATCCCAATTCACAGGCCTTCTTCCATGTCTCCCTGGGAAACGTGTGCTCTCGCTCCAATTTCAGGGCCAGTTCCCTGTCGAACTCGCCCTCGGCAAACTCCTTGGCGGCCTTCTGGATATCCCTCTGTTCATCGGTAAGGTCAAAGTCCATCTTACCCTCCATCTATGATTTCAGGGCAAAGACCTTGGGTTTTCGCTCCCTCACTCATGGGCAACCGAGGTAATCACCGCCGGTGCGACACATCCCGTGGTGATCTCTGTGATGGTCAGGCTATGACGTGGGAGGCGGCCTTGGGTTTGATATGTTTTTCGGCGAACTCCCGCACCATATCGCAGCTCACATCCTGCCCTTTCGTAAGGCGGAAGTCCAAGACCCCTTTTATTTTTTTTCGTAGGAGAAAAATCCTCTCCCTGCCTTCCTCCCCACGTAACCAGCATTCACGTATTTTTTGAGCAGTGGGCAGGGGCGATATTTCGGGTCACCGAAACCTTCATAGAGGGTGTTCATAATGGCCAAACAGGTATCAAGACCGATGAGATCGGCCAGTTCCAGAGGGCCCATGGGGTGATTCATCCCCAGCTTCATTACCTGATCAATGGCCTCCGCCGTACCCACGCCATGATAGAGGGTGAAGATGGCCTCATTGATCATCGGCATCAGGATCCTGCTGGAGATAAAGCCGGGGTAATCGTTGGCCTCCACCGGGTTTTTCCCCATCTTTACTGCCAAGTCCGTGGTGATGCGCAAGGCCTCCTCCGAGGTTGCCAAAGCTTTGATGATCTCCACCAATTTCATCACCGGTACAGGATTCATAAAGTGCATACCGATGACTATCTCCGGTCTCTTGGTGGCGGAGGCTATCAGGGTGATGGGGATGGATGAGGTGTTGCTGGCGAGTATCACACCTGGGTGACAGATCTGATCCAGCTCTTTGAAGATCGCGAGCTTGATCCCCTCATCCTCTGCAACTGCCTCGACGATGAAATCGGCCCTAGCCATATCCTTGATTTTGAGGGTACCTTTAATCCTGGCCAGTGTCTCATCCTTTTCCGCCTCTGCCATCCGCTCCTTTTGTACCAGGCGGTCCAGATTCTTTCTTATGATAGTCAACCCGTTATTGAGGAAGCCCTGTTCTACATCACTCAGGATGACCTGAAATCCACTGGCCGCAGCCACCTGAGCGATACCGCCCCCCATTTGTCCCGCACCGATAACTCCGATAGTCTTGATCTCCATCTCTCTCTCCTTTGACGCAGAAATTACCTCTCAACGATCAAAGCGACGGCCTCCGCCCCTCCCAGGCAGAGGGAGGCAAGCCCCCTTTTAGCCCCTCGCTTCTTCATGGCATACAATAGGGTGGTCAGGACCCGGGAGCCGCTGCACCCGATAGGATGTCCGAGGGCCACTGCCCCCCCATGGATGTTGACCTTATCTTCATCAATGCCTAATTCCCTGATGACGGCCACGGTGGAAGCGGCAAAGGCCTCATTGATCTCGAAGAGGTCTATTGCGCTTATTGTTAAACCCGCCTTTGCCAATACCCTGGGTATTGCCTTGATAGGGGCAACCAAGACATCCTCCAGCGGTACCCCCGCAGAGGCCTGGGCCCCTACCGTGGCCAGGGGGGCGATCTTTAAGTCCTCAGCTTTACTCCTGGACATCAGCACCACGGCACTGGCCCCGTCACTGATCTTAGAGGAGTTGCCTGCCGTGACCCTCCCATCCGTCTTAAAGACGGGTTTTAATTTTCGCAGTGCGTCCAGATCCGGGTCTCTCGCCCCCTCATCCGTATCGAAGATCACCGACTCCCCCTTCCTTTGGGGTATCTCCAGAGGGAGGATTTCTTTTTTAAAGGCTCCTTCTTGAATCGCCTGCATCACCCTCTTATTGGAGTTGAAGGCAAAAAGATCCATGTCCTCTCTGGTGACTTTAAACTTGTCCGCAACCAATTCAGCCGTGTAACCCATATGGTAGTCATTGACCACATCCCATAGCCCATCGTGGACCATTCCATCGACCAGCTTCCCATCCCATAATCGGTACCCCTCGCGAGCATTCTCCAAGTAGTACGGGGCCCTGGTCATGTTCTCCATCCCCCCAGCCACAATGACCTCTGCATCTTTCACCATGATGGCCTGGGCCGCCAACATGGCCGCTTTCAGACCTGAACCGCATACCTTGTTTACGGTGATGCACCCCACATCCCAGGGGAGTCCGGCCTTGATCATGGACTGTCGAGCGGGGTTTTGTCCCAGCCCGAAGGGAAGCACATTGCCCATGATCACCTCATCTACCTCTTCTTTCTGGATCCCCGCCCTGGTGATCGCTTCGTTGATGACAAGGGCCCCTAGTTCTGTGGCGGAGAAGTTCTTGAGGCTCCCGTGAAAGTTGCCGAGGGCCGTCCTCACAGCACTGACAATTACCACTTCTTCCATAGATTCATCCCCTTCCGCTAATCTTGTATATCAGTTAGTTTTCTCCTGATCCTTGCCGTATATTCATTAATTTCTCCCTTTAATTTTATCAATCCCTTGATGCGCTTATCCGTCTCTTCACAGTGGTGGTCCAGGAGCTCCAAAAGCTTGGGGAGCACCCTTTTGTTGGTTCGGTTTATCCAGTAGATTTCCGCCAGTTCCTCCATCTCCGCCAGGGTCAGGCCGAGGAGCTTCAGTCGTTTGATGAACTTGAGGCGGCGGAGGTCCTCGTTTGTATATGCCCTCCTACCTCCTTCGATCCTTTTTACAGCGTTGAGCAGACCTCGCTCTTCATAATAACGGATGGTCCTGGTAGTAAGTCCTGCCATTTTGGCGAGATTCCCTATGGGGTAGTAGTTGCCTTTTTTTCCCTCTGACATCTTCTCTGTACCTTATTTTTCAGTCTACGTGCGTTGCTATAGTATTACAAAATGAGTCGAAGTGTAAAGGTTTTTCAGAACCCCCAAAACAGACGGTGCTTATTGGAAACGCGACACCCCCATTGGTATAATGGCCCTGAAGAAAGACAGATGTTACCCTTTGGGGGATACGCGACTGATGCGACAACCAGTGTTACTTTATTAGCAAGGTAGAAAAGACGTGAGAGAAGCTCACAACGAGGAGCGGGCTTGCGTTGTATGCTGAGTTTTACCCGCGACAGGGAAGGGGCTATGACCTACGACACATTCTTTCAAGGCACAAAACAGAAGCTCAGGCAAACCAATAGCTATTGCTGGGCTGTAGGATTATTGGAACGTCTCAAGGCCTTCTTCATCATCTCCCCTGCACGATATCGGCTACTATTGTCCCCACTTCAGCTGGGTTCGTGACCACAACAATACCAGCCTCCTCCAAGACCTTGATCTTTTCTTGAGCACTTCCCACACCCCCTGAGATGATGGCCCCGGCATGCCCCATGCGCCTCCCTGGGGGGGCAGTTGATCCGGCGATAAAGGCGACCACAGGCTTGGTCATGTGCTGGCGATAGTGCCCGGCTGCCTCCTCCTCTGCCGTACCGCCGATCTCGCCGATAATGATTATCGCCTCGGTGTCCGGATCAGCCTCAAAGAGTTGGATGATGTCCACAAATCTGAGACCGATAATGGGGTCACCGCCTATGCCCACGCAGGTGGATTGTCCGATCCCTAACGTGGTAAGTTGATCAACCACCTCGTAGGTGAGGGTCCCGCTGCGAGAGACGACACCGACCGTTCCCTCTTTGTGGATGTAAGCGGGCATCAGCCCAATCTTACAGGCACCCGGCGAGATGATACCCGACGTATTGGGTCCGATCAGCCGGGTGTTTTTCCCCTTCATATACTGCCGTACGGCGATCATGTCCAGGGTGGGGATTCCCTCCGTGAGGCAGATGACGAGATCGATCCCCGCTTCGACCGCCTCCATAATGGCATCAGCGGCAAAGGGAGGGGGGACGAATATGGCCGATGCATTGGCGCGGGTCTCCTCCACGGCATCCGTGACGGTGTTGAAGACGGGTATTCCATCCAACTGTTGACCCCCCTTGCCCGGCGTGACCCCTGCAACCACCTTGGTCCCGTACGTCACCATCTGTTTGGTGTGAAAGGCCCCTTCATTGCCGGTGATCCCTTGAACCACAACCTTGGTATCTTCACCCACGATGATGCTCATATCTCCTCCACAGTTTCTTCAAGATCGTCTGTTCGGCCGCACCGTCCAGGGTAGGGTATAGGGCCCCTTGTCAATCAGTTAATAAGAAGAACCCTTCATCAATTTTAGACCTTACTATATTACATTTCTCACTTTACGTAAACTGTCAAAGTTACTTAAAAAAATAATAACGGTCAGCTACAATTGTTTCAATATTTCCGCTAGCTTTTGGGCGGCATCGATCATCCCCTCGGCCTCGGAGAAACGCAGGCCGGAATCGGCCAGAATTTTGCGCCCTTGCTCCACGTTCGTCCCCTCCAACCTGATCACCATAGGGAGCTTGATCTCCAGCTCCTTGGCCGCTTCGGTCACCCCTGTGGCCAGGGTGTCGCATCGCAGAATACCACCGAAGATGTAGATGAGGATCACCTTCACGTCGGGGTCGGCAAGGAGTATGCGCAATCCATGCTTGACCATATCGGCTGTTGCCCCCCCTCCCACGTCGAGGAAGTTGGCTGGCTCGGCGCCGGCCTGTTTAATGAGGTCCATAGCCGCCATGGCCAACCCCGCCCCGTTTACCATACAGCCCACATTCCCTTTCAATTTGATGTAGCTCAAGCGGTGGCGGGAGGCCTCTACCTCCAAAGGGGTCTCCTGAGAGGTATCCACTAAGGATGCAATATCAGGATGTCGATAGAGGGCGTTATCGTCAAAGTTCACTTTGGCGTCTAAGGCAACCATTCCGTTCTCGGTCACCACGAGGGGGTTGATCTCCGCCAAGGAGCAGTCCTTTTCCATGAAGAGTTGATAAAGCCTCACGATGATCTCGCTGGCCTTCCGTGCGAGGGAGGGATCGATTCCAAGGGAAGAGACGATCCGGTTGGCCTGAAAGGGACGAAACCCTACTGCTGGATCTACCACCTCTGTGAAGACCTTTTCCGGGCTTTCTGCAGCCACCTGCTCGATATCCATACCCCCCTCTGCACTGGCCAAGACCACGGGGCACGCACGGGACCTGTCGATCACGATTCCGAGATAGACCTCTTTTTTAACATCCAAGGCCTCTTCCACCAAGAGAGCACCGACTGGTTTTCCCTCAGGCCCGGTTTGCGGTGTAACCAGCTGCATCCCCAAGAGCTCAGAGGCGGCTGTTTCCACCTCGGCGATCTTCTGAATTACCTTTATCCCGCCACCCTTGCCACGTCCCCCGGCGTGTATTTGTGCCTTGAGCACGACCGGGGTAGTACCGATCTCTTGGGCGGCCTTGATGGCCTCCTCGGAGGTTGTGGCCATCTTTCGTCGGGGGGTTGGGATACCGTATTGTTCAAACAACGCCTTTGCTTGATATTCATGAACCTTCATCTTGTCACTCCTCGCTTGTCCCTGGCTGTCCAGGTTTCTTTGGTTGATCTTTCGGAGGTGCGATCTCACACAATTCGATGAGGACCCCGCCGGTAGCCTTGGGGTGAATGAAGCCCACCTTCATTCCATGGGCCCCCTTTCTTGGGGTTTCATCGATGAGTTTGATTCCCTTCTCCTTATAGGCCTTGAGATCGGCCTCGATGTCATCCACCTCCAGACAGATGTGATGTATGCCAGGACCCCGTGTGGCCAAAAACTTTGCCAATCCCGTTTTCTCTTTGGTGGGTTGCACCAGTTCTATTGTGGTCTCGCCAACGGGGAAAAATCCCACCTTCGTGTCCATCCCCTCCACCTCTTCAACGCCGTCGAGGCTGAGGCCGAGGAACTCCTCGTAAATCTTGGCTGTTCCCTCCAGGTCGGGAACCGCTATCGCAATATGATTGATCTTCTTGATCATACCATACATCCTCCTTGTTGTGTATCGTTTCAATGAGACTTTCCCACGTTATCTTTAATGAAGGTGATGATTTCATCGGTGGGGGTCCCGGGCTGAAATACCGCCTTGATCCCCGCCTTGGTGAGGTAGGGGATATCATCGTAGGGGATAATTCCGCCCCCGATAACGAGGATATCATCTCCTCCCTGTTTTCGAAGCAGTTTTACCACCTCGGGGAACAGCTGGTTGTGGGCGCCGGAGAGGCAACTGAGCCCCACGACATCAACCCCTTCCTGAACGGCCGTGGCAACAATCTGTTCCGGGGTTTGACGAATGCCGGAATAGATGACCTCCATCCCTCCATCTCTCAGAGCACGGGCGATCACCTTCGCCCCACGATCATGTCCGTCCAACCCAGGTTTGGAGATCAAGACCCTGATCTTCCTCTCTCCCATTGGTATCCTCCTTTATGTGATGACCGTGTGCTCCTTATGCTCCCCAAATATCTCTCTCAGGACATCGGAGACCTCCCCTATGGTGGCATAGCCCTTTACCGCCGCGAGGATAGGGGGCATAAGATTCTCTGTCCCCTGCGCCGCCTTTTTAAGCCTGTCGAGGGCATCCGTAACCTTGCGGGAATCCCTCTGCCCCCGTACTGTATTCAATTTTTCCTTTTGATATTGCTCTACCTCTGGACTTATCTTGAGGATATCGGTGAAGGGTGTTTCTTCTATCGTGAACTCGTTGAGTCCCACGATAATCCTTTTTTGTTGTTCGATCTCTTTTTGATATCGGTAGGCGCTATCGGCGATCTCCCCCTGCATAAAGCCGGACTCTATTGCCTTGGTGGCCCCGCCCATCTCGTCTATTCTATGAATGTACTCTAGAGCCTTGTTCTCGATCTCTTGGGTGATGGTCTCAACGGCATAGGACCCGCCAAGGGGGTCTATCGTATCACCTACACCGCTCTCATGGGCGATGATCTGTTGGGTCCGCAGGGCGATGGTGACCGATTCCTCCGAGGGAAGGGCAAAGGCCTCATCCCGGGAATTGGTGTGCAGGGACTGGGTCCCCCCGAGCACGGCGGCCAGGGCTTGAAAGGCCACCCGCACGACATTGTTATCGGGTTGTTGCGCAGTGAGGGTGCAACCCGCCGTCTGGGTATGGAAGCGCAACATCCAGGAGGTGGGTCTCTTGGCCCCAAAGCGCTCTCGCATGATCCGGGCCCACATCCTACGGGCCGCTCGAAATTTAGCAATCTCTTCCAAAAAGTTGTTATGGACACCGAAAAAGAAGGATAACCTTCCGGCAAAGGAGTCCACATCCAATCCCGCCTCGATGGCGGCCTCCACGTAGGCGATGCCGTTGGCCAAGGTAAAGGCTACCTCTTGGACCGCTGAGGAGCCTGCTTCACGGATGTGATACCCGCTTATACTGATGGTGTTCCACTGAGGGAGGTGGTCCTTGCTAAAGGAAAAAATGTCGGTGATGATCCTCATGGACTCTTTGGGAGGGTAGATATAGGTGCCCCTGGCTGCATACTCCTTCAGGATATCGTTCTGGATAGTCCCCCTCAGCTGATCCAGGGGGACCCCTTGTTTCTCGGCCACGGCGCAATACATGGCCAAGAGTATGGCAGCGGTTGCGTTGATAGTCATGGAGGTGCTCACCTTGTCCAAGGGGATTTCATTGAAGAGGATCTCCATATCTTTGAGGGAATCAATGGCCACCCCACACTTACCCACCTCGCCCGTACAGAGGGGGTGGTCGGAGTCATAGCCGATCTGGGTGGGGAGATCGAAGGCCACGCTCAGTCCCGTCTGCCCTTGTTCTAAGAGATAGGTATACCGTCGATTGGTCTCCTCAGCGGTAGCGAAGCCGGCATACTGACGCATGGTCCAGAACCTTCCCCGGTACATGGTAGGCCGAACCCCCCTGGTGAAGGGATATTCTCCCGGAAACCCCGATTCTTTCGGGTAGTCCAATCCCTCTCTATCAAGGGGGGTGTACACTCGTTTGAGATCAATATCCGAGGTAGTCTTAAAGGACTCTCTGCGCTCAGGTGATCGCTCCAAGGCCTTTTTGAGGGTGGTCTCTTCCCACCGGCCATATTCTTCCTGTACGCTGTCCTTGCTCTTCATATTCCTCTCTCCTTAATGCATCCCTCCGCCTTTACATCAATGGCCGAACTCCGCTGCCCCTTAATGGCTGCCTCTATAGAGGGATGTTCCCGTGTTTTTTCGGAGGATTGTTGTCCACCTTGTTTTGGAGTATCTCTAAGGCCTGGATCAACTTCGGTCTGGTCTCCTCGGGTTCAATAATCTCATCTATATATCCCAGCTCCGCTGCCTGATAGGGGCTGGCGAACGTATCCAGATAGTCGTCTACCAGCTTCTTTCTGGTCTCCTCTGGGGCCGTGGCCTGTTCTATTTCCTTGCGGAAGACGATGTTCACCGCCCCCGCAGGTCCCATGACGGCGATCTCGCCGAGGGGATAGACATAGTTTATGTCCCCTCGGATGTGTTTGCTGGACATCACATCATAGGCCCCCCCATAGCCCTTGCGGGTGATCACCGTCACCTTGGGGACGGTAGCCTCACAGAAGGCGTAGAGGAGTTTGGCCCCATGTTTGATGATTCCGCCGAATTCCTGGGCCGTGCCCGGAAGAAAGCCAGGTACATCCACGAAGGTCACGAGGGGTATATTGAAGCAATCGCAGAAACGGACAAAGCGCGCACCCTTCACTGAGGCGTTGATGTCCAGACAGCCAGCCAGGTAATTGGGCTGGTTTGCTACGATACCCACCGATATGCCGTTCAGGCGTGCGAAGCCGACGATGATGTTCTTGGCGAAGTGTTCGTGGACCTCCAAAAACGTGCCATTGTCCACCACCATCCTGATGAGCTGGTGCATATCATAGGGCTTTCTGGGATTATCCGGAACAATGGTCTTGAGTCCCTCCTCCATCCTGTTGGTGTCGTCTTTCGGCTCCACCCGGGGGGGCTTTTCCCTATTGTTTTGCGGGCAATAGGCGAGGAGTTCTCGGATGAGCCGTATGGCGTCGGCATCGTCCTCGGGGGCGAAGTGGGCTACGCCGCTGACCGTATTGTGGGTCATGGCGCCTCCCAAATCGTGCTTCGTGACGGTCTCATGGGTTGTAGCCTTGATTACCTCAGGACCGGTGATGAACATGAAGCTGGTCTTTTTGGTCATGAGGATGAAATCGGTGATGGCGGGAGAATAGACCGCCCCACCGGCACACGGCCCCAGGACAGCCGATATCTGGGGTATGACACCCGAAGCTAGGGTGTTGCGGAGAAAGATATAGGCGTACCCTGCCAGGCTTTCCACCCCCTCCTGGATGCGTGCTCCGCCGGAGTCATTCAGGCCGATAAGCGGGGCTCCATTCTTCATGGCGAGGTCCATCACCTTGCAGATCTTCTTTGCAAAGGCCATACCCAGAGCCCCGCCGAAGACGGTGAAGTCCTGAGAAAAGACAAAGGTAAGCCTTCCATTGACCTTTCCGTAGCCGGTGACCACCCCATCCCCATAGATCTTCCTTTGCTCCATGCCGAAGTCATGACAACGATGGGTCACAAATTTGTCCATTTCGACAAAGGTCTCTTTGTCCATTAAGAGGTCGATGCGCTCCCGAGCCGTCAACTTCCCCATCTGATGCTGTTTTTGAATCCTCTCTTCCCCGCCGCCCAGTTCAGCCTGTCTCCTTTTCTCCTCTAATTCCCTCCTGCGCTGCTCCCTCAAGGACATATCGTCCCAACCTCCTTTACTTTACCACTTTTTGCAAAGTTCTTTGGATGATCTCTTCGGCCAGGGTGTACGGGTCTTTTTCCCTCTTCACCATGGCCTCCTCTATGCGATCCAATTCGCCGTTCTGGTTCAAGTGCTGTTGAAGCCTCTTCATTACGGATGACTTGAGGATCTCTAAAAACTCAGACCTCGCTCTATCCCTTTTCTGCCGCTGATGAAGGCCTTTCTGATGCATCGTTTCGTGGTGGCTTTGGATCCCCGCCATCAGTTCTTCTATCCCCTTTCCCTTGACGGCCTCCGTTCGGTAGATGGGTGGTGTCCAACCGTCGGGGCGTTTACCCCCCATCTGCAACATGATCTTGAGCTCCTGCTCCAGCCTATCCGCTCCCTCTTGGTCGCACTTGTTGATCACGAAGATGTCCCCGATCTCCAAGATCCCCGCCTTTATCGATTGGATGTCATCACCCAAGCCAGGGACCAAAACCACGATGGAGGTATCAACCGCGTTGACGATGTCCACCTCATCCTGTCCCACCCCCACGGTCTCCACAAGGATGACTTCTTTCCCCATGGCATCCATCACCTTGATGATATCATGGGTGGATCGGGAGACTCCGCCGAGGTGTCCTCTCGTGGCGAGACTGCGGATAAAGACTCCTTCATCGGTGCTATGGCGCTGCATCCTGATTCTGTCACCCAAGATGGCGCCCCCGCTGAAAGGACTGGTGGGATCCACAAGGATAACCCCCACCGTCTTCATCCCCCCTCTGAGGACCTCGACCATCTTATCCACCAGGGTGCTCTTACCTACACCCGGGGGACCGGTGATACCAATGGTGTTGGCCCTCCCGGTCCTTGCGTAGAGTTCCTTCAACTCGTCTATTGCCGACTCCATCTCATCGTCGATATCCCTCATCAGACGTGAAGCGGCCTTGATGTCACCCTTGAAGACCTTCTCAGCTAGGCTCATTCTTCCCCTTGTGCAACCTCCTCTGTGGATCTATATCACTTGATCGGCCACCCGGAGCATGACCTTAGAATAATAGAGTTTTGTCATGACTGTTTCATTGATAAAGGGGTGCTGGTCTTCGACCAGGCAGCAGGCATTATAGAGGAGAAACGTGTTGTCTCAATCGACATCTCTTTATCCGACTCCTAACAGACGGGCCGGAAAACTCCACGTAGAGAGCCACTTTTATATTTTGGACGTTACATATTTCACTATTCTAGTCTTGTTTATATATAAAATCGGCCTACTTTTGTCAATTACTAAAACAGCGTGGGCGGAGCGTAGAACGTTTTACTGGATCCAACGTCAACGTGCAGAGTAGGGTAGGGGGGGTAATCCTCTCATAAGATAAAGCTTACTTAAAGATAGATAAGGACTTAAATGGTTTGTTGACCCAATTTTACCGTTAATTTTTTATGGTAAACTATGTCATTTAAATAGGGGGTATTTTATAAGTGATTTTTATAGTATAAAATTATCCTACCGAGAAAACCGGGGGGAATCCTTCCAACAGGGAATTCCCTAATCAGGGGGTATGAGGCGATGAGCATCATTATAATCGGCGCAGGAGAGGTGGGATATAATGTAGCGCGGAGATTATCGCGGGAAAGGGAGAATATTGTCGTCATCGATAAAGATGACGAAAAGATAAAGAGGGTTTCCGAAACTCTTGACGTGAATGCCATCCATGGTAGTGGAAGTAGCATGGCGGTGCTGCGCAAGGCGGGCATAGAAAAGGCGGAGATCGTCGTCGCAGCCACCGATAGCGATGAGGTAAACATGGTCTCCTGTTTGGTGGCGGGCGTACAGGCCATCGTCCCCATAAAGATAGCCAGGATTAGAGACAGTGAATACGCATCTAATATCCGTATACTTGGTGAAGACCGCTTGGATATCGATCTCGTCATCAATACGGATCAGGAGATGGTGGCCTCCATTATGAGAATCCTGGAGACTCCGGGTGCTTTAGATGTTGTGGATTTTGCGAGCGAAAGGATCAGAATGGCCAGTGTTTTTGTCGAGGAGGACAATACCATCATTGGCAAAAAAATGATGGATATAAGAACACTCTATCCGGATTTAAGGGTTATCATTGCGGCGATCTACCGCGACAACCATGTTATCATACCCACGGGAAAAGACAAAATCATAAAGGGAGATCTGCTCTTCTTCATAGGTGAACCGGCAACCATCTCCACCCTCCTCGCTCCCCTCAATTGCTACCATAATTCAGTGCTCAAGCGGGTAATGATTTTTGGCGGTGACAACGTGGGGTTGAATCTGGCCAAGATCCTGGAAAAGAAGGGGATACATCCGAAGATCATTGAGCCCAGTGAGGAACGATGTGCGTTCCTTGCATCGGAGTTGGATAAGACCGTGGTCTTAAAGGGGGATTTTACATCGCAGGAACTCCTCGAGGAGGAGAATATCAGTGAGATGGATGCCTTTGTAGCGGTTACCCCTGATGAGGAGAAAAACATCCTTATCTCCCTCCTTGCCAAGAGGATGGGTGCCAGACGGGTGGTAGCCTCTATTAATAGAACCGCCTATTTGCCGTTGGTTTATCAGATAGGGGTGGATGTTGCCATAAGTCCCTCCCTTATCGCGGTGAACAAGATCTTGCAGCACATCAGAAGAGGAAAGATCGCTAATGTGGCCACCCTACTCGAAGACCAGGCCGAGGTTATTGAAATCGAGGCCTTGGAGACCTCAGATCTGATTAATAAACGACTGAAAGATTTGCGATTGCCCAAAGGGGTACTGGTGGGTGCCATCTTCAGGGGTGAAGAGCTATTGATACCAAACGGCGAAACTAGCGTTCTTCCTGGAGACAAGGTAGCAATGGTGGTGGCCTCCTCTGCCATGAAACAACTTGAAAAAATGGTAATGGTGAAGCCTGAGTATTGGTAACGGGGTAAACTATGTCCCAAATCCTTCCGGTCCTTGGCATCCTCAATCTCTTTTTGGCCGGGACCATGATCTTCCCCTTAGCGATTAGTTGGCATTATGGAGAGAGAGAGATTGGTTCCTTTCTCATCGCCATGGGGATCACCGTACTGGCTGGGTTACTCCTCTACCTCCCGTTTCCCCACAAGCGAGGTGACATAACCAGACGACAGGCCTTTGCCATCGTTGCCTTTGGGTGGATAAGTGCCAGTATATTTGGGGCCATTCCTTTTTACTTGTCCGAGACCTTCGCCAATCCCCTTGATGCCCTGTTTGAAACAGTCTCTGGTTTTACCACCACGGGTGCCTCGGTACTTACTTCTACTGCTATCGATACGTTCCCCAAAGGCCTCCATTTTTGGCGAGCCATGATACAATGGTTGGGGGGAATGGGCATCATCCTGCTCTCTATTGCCATCCTTCCTTTTTTAGGGGTAGGGGGGATGCAGCTGTATCGTGCAGAGGTACCCGGTCCCTTTCTTGACAAACTTCGTCCCCGAATTGCCGAGACGGCCAAGATACTGTGGCAAACCTATCTCCTCATCTCAGGTTTGGAAGCCGTTTTACTTTTTGTGGGAGGGATGCATCTCTTTGATGCTGTCTGCCATGCCTTCACTACTATGGCAACAGGCGGATTTTCTACCAAAGGAGCAAGTATAGCATTTTATGGGCATTATCATCGAATTGTCATTACTTTTTTTATGTTTTTGGCTGGTACTAACTTTGCCCTCCATTATCGATTGCTAAGAGGAGGCTATAGAGGGTACTGGCATAATCGGGAATTCCGTTTCTATCTTACCCTCATCCTCGCGGGGATAGGGGTCGTATTTTTATATTTGCTCTCACAAAGCGGGGGAGGGTGGGGGCAACGGTTGGAAGACGCAGCCTTTCAGGTGATCTCTATCATAACCACTACCGGTTATGCTACAGCAAATTTCGGTGTGTGGCCCCCCTTCTGCCAGTACTTCCTCCTCTTGCTGATGTTTGTGGGGGGGTGCGCAGGTTCAACCGGTGGGGGAATCAAGTGTATCAGGATTATGCTTCTCTTTAAATATGCCCAGCAGGAATTACGCAAGATTATCCACCCTCATGCTGTAGTAGCAGTTAAGTTGGGAGACCAAAACATCTCCTTATCTGTCCTCAACGGCGTATTGGGGATGGTCATCTTGTTTATGGGTATCTTTGTCCTCGCCTCCATAGCCATGAGTTTCTTGGGGCTTGATATTATTACGAGCATCTCAGCAGTAGCTGCTGCCTTGGGTAATATAGGGCCTGGCCTGGGCAAGGTAGGACCAACCGAACACTATGCCCATATCCCTGCGATAGGGAAGGGGATCCTCATCTTCTGTATGCTCGCCGGGAGGTTAGAGATATATACGATCGTTATCCTCCTCTTCCCCGAATTTTGGCGGAAGTAAAAACCTTTCAAAGACAAATAGTTATCAACTATTTTTGAGAAGAAGTCGCAGGTTTCCGCTCACTTTCATTAAAAATACCGCCATATATTCAGTAGAGGATGAGAGTAGGGGGCTCGTAAGGGGTGCGAGATGAGCCCTTAGATACCTCAATAGTATACTTTAGTTTACATAATATATCTTATCAGACGTAAGATATGGGTAATTAGGGTAAGACAACAAGCCGGCGCGAACTACCCGGTTGTAGTCTAGTGTGTCTCAGACCTTAAATAAGGCGGAATTTCAGGTAATCTGTGTGGGGTGTGGTGAGTTTATTAGTTCTTTAAAACAAGGAAATTTTTAAAAAACCAAATGATTAGCTTGATATTTCTATGTGTAATAAAGAGAAATTCCCTTCCCAACCTGTACTGCTCGCAGGAGCCCTGTTCACTTGAATGAAACAACCTTTGCCATGAGCCGGAACAAGGTGAGAAGTAAAGGAAACTTCTTTTTGCAGAACACGAACGCTAATTCCTATCGTAATTGGCCGAATCGATATGGTGTGAATATACGCAAAAAACTGAGCTTCAATATCATTATTGACATGTTTTACTATTATTCCGCCATAACCAATTTCACGTCCACCTCCAAATAAATTGAAAACAACTGGTTCTTCTAGTTCGGGGTCTAAACCAGTGAATGTCTGTTTACTGCCCTCAGCCACGTTTCCTAAAGTTTCACCATAATTTGAAAGAAGATGTGTTTCCCGACCCGTCACTTTCTCGGTGATTTCCTTAATTTGTTCTAAACTTATAAACTTGTTAAGTTCAGGCTCTTTCGCTTGAGTCTTACTTACACGATCTCCGAGTTGCTTCATTGCTTTCCGGCCCTTTTCCCCCTCCTCCCGTATAGCTTGCTCTATATTTTGCACAATGATTTCCACGTCTGATGAGGCTCTTATGCGCCATGAGCCTACGATCAAGGCTATAACTATGAAGGAAAGGGATGCAATAACCCAAAACGTCCAAGGTAGTCCGATCGAAATTTTTGGTAAAGTCAGCCACCTTAATTCAAGCTGGCTCATTAGTAAATCGTAGGCGCCAATGAGTCCCCAAAGCACCCAAAAAACACGCAAACCTCCACGCCATAATAATTGGAAGACATAATATAAATTTGTCATATGCCTACTCAATTTTCCTCCAGACCAGATTCCCGATTAATTATCAATCATTTCCTAATTTTTAAATAACATTGAAACCTTGCGCGAATTTTTTTCCATCATATGTTATTCGGACTCTTCTTCGAGCTAAGGGTGCGTTTAGAGACAAAGCAACAACCTCAAATTCGAAAAAAGTCTCCTCCTCAGGTAAATCACATGATATATTAAGTAGCTCGTTAGGGGTACTAAGAAAAGCAAAACTAAGACTATCTGAACTAGATTCTTTGATGAAGCATATGTCAAAACGAATTGAAACACGATTAGGAAGATTTCTTACAATAGGATCATGTGTCCAACTGCGAACCAAGGGTATGGATTGAAAACGTCCAAAGCTAGAACTCAAATTTGATTCTAAACCATTAAAAACCAACTCAACATTTTTTGCTATGCCAATACCATGATTTTCTACGATTACTCCAAAGTAAGCCATGTAGTCAATAGGTTTTCCTGCTTTATTTAATATAGGTGCAATATTGAAATGATTTGGACCGTTTGAAGATGTAATAACAAGGTTTGGAGGAATGAAGAAAGAATAAAGTTTATCTCTGAATAGTGCTACGATCACAGCCGATAAGGTTATTACTTCAATTATTCTGTTGGGTAAATATACGAACAACAAAACCATCAAAATGATGACTAGGGAGATGCGCCGTATTGTTGTTATCATGTTATTATCTCTTTTTTAAAAAACCCCAACACTATATAAACACAATACTCATAAAGTGTCAATATATACTAAAAATCTGTTAAAAAGGGCCCCTACCCTCTTGAGAAACTACTTGCACAGTTACGCTGTCACATTCGCTCTCTGACACAGGGCAGTTCGATCGCTCGCTGGCCCGTTGTCTCTTTTTATGAGGGGGGTCTTTTTGTCCCCGAAGGGATTAATTAGCAATGAGTTTTTGGTTGACACATGCCACGAGGGGGAGTAAGAAATAGTAGGTGGGGTTGTTAATAATCTAAGGAAAATTTGTCGCATAAACAGGAAGAGGTTTTATACGGTTCAGTATAAGCCCTGTTAAGCGGCAAAATCAATGATCATGGAGACAAAAGTCGAATGTTTAATTTGCTTGGGATTTTATTTATTATATGCGGATTCGTTGCCCCCCCCTTTCTAAACTTACCACCTCCGGGATCAATGTTTTTCTTTTGGATAGGGTCTCTTATACTCCTGTGGCCTAGAAACCCCTTATTGAAAACTTCAAATTGGCCAAGGTGGGCACGAATAGGCCTCATAGTCAATGTATTAGTAACAATATTCTTTCTTGTCTTAATTCACCTTGAAAATTACGAATTGTTTTTTAAGTTGTGTTATATTTTTGATCCTTTTGGAACAATGCTCCATATTCTTTTCCCCGATAAAATACCCCTAGACATAATTGGAAGAATGATCACTCTCTTTTTCAATCTCTTAATATATATTGGCGTCGCTGTAATACTTGGGACATTAATTGCAAGAAAACGTCAACCAGACAAATCAACAAACAGCGCTTAACAATGGCATTAACCTGACGCGGATTAGCCACGTCAGGTTTTCGGGTTTGATAATTGCCCGCGCAGGTTATGCGGAGCGTTCGACTGAGAGAGGAAAGACATGGATGCTCTTATTACGGTGCTCATAGGTGCCCTTGTCAGTCTCCTGGCCGGAGGTATTGCATCAAGTGAGGTCATACGAAAACTCATCCGTTACATCCTCGGCAAGCAGCCTCCTCCCAAGACATATTCGGAGCGCCTGTCAGAGCTCACCTCGAGTCTCACAACCGCTTCATCCCAAGTTGACTCGGTCCTTCAAGAACTGTCACTGGTTGCCCGCGAAAAGGAGGACACTGTCAAGAAGCTCGAGGCGGGACTTGAGAAACTTGAAGAGAGAGAAAGAGACCTAAAGCAGAAGATTAAAGCTTTGCAAAAGGTTCCTCTCCCTGTGGCAGAGCATTTTGCCAAACTTGTTGAGCCAAGCGAGCGTAAAAGTGCAAGGCGAGACTACATACTTTTTGGTGCCGGGGTTCTGGTTGCGACCATTATCACCCTTCTGCTCCAAGCCTTCTAAACAAAATGACAGGGCGGTCGAACAAGTGCGTGGTTCGGACGCGCTAACGCGCACCGCATACGCTGTCGTTGAAAAGAACGATGTCATGACAAGAAAGAATGAATCTATATTGAACCTGTTGGTCCAGGCTCCGTGGTGGGTATTAGGCCCCCTACCCTCTTGAGAAACTCCTTGCACTGTTACGCTGTCACATTCGCTCTCTGACACAGGGTAGTTCGATCGCTCGCTGGCCCCATGAGAGGGGGTGTCCCCGAAGGGATTAATTCGAAAGAGTTTTTGGTTGACACACGCCACAAGGGGGAGTAAGAATAGTAGGTGGGGTTACTAATAAAAAAGGCGGAATTGTCGCATAAATAGGATGGGGTTTTATGCAGTCTGTAGAAACCATGTTTGGCGGCGAGCTACAACTGCGCTAGGAGGAGCGAGTCACGATGACATTGCAGGGAAGAAGTGATCGGACCATGGGGAAAACAAGGGGGTCAAATCTTCATTGTTGACATTATTTAGATTTTACTTTTGTTAGAAAACTAGGGAACGTAGGTGCAGAGGGTACTTGGCAGAGGTAGAAGGACAAAAAGAAGAACGGGGTCAAATCTTCATTGTTGACATAGTAGTTTTTCTGTTAGCTTCAGGAGTGAAGACTATGCAGGAGCGGTTAACATAAATCGGAAGTTAGCGACCCTAATGGATCGTATCGAGCAGAAATGTCACGAATGAAGATTTGCCCCCTGCTCTCCTAATCAATTGCTATAACTTAACTGATCTCTTGCAATGAAAAAGGGCGGGGTTGCCCCCGCCCTGAGAAGTCAATGAACACAACATCCGGTCTATCGTTTAACGGGGCGAAGATGGGGTCGCGTCTTGACATTGGACATTTTGCCTAACCTGCCTAACCTGCGGATCAAGCTGACAGGCGAACAGCTTCGCCGATCGCCTGCTGCTTATCCAGATCGTTGAATTCAAGATGAAATCAACAGTTTTAACCGATGTTCAATTCTGTTGAATACAGTTAGTATTAGTAAGGGTTTGTAGCAGCCCTTAAAACCAACCATAATTTAAGCACAAAAGACATTCCCCTACCTACACTCACCCCTAAAAAAGCCGAAATATGTCAAAAAAAAAAGCAAGATAGGTCAAGTCTTTAAAGAGTAAATATGTTTTAATTCAGAGAAACCATCATCATAATGTTGTAGCGTTTGCCTGTATAACCTCTAACTTTCTGAGGGGGTTATGAGGAGAGGGTCGAAAATCTAAAGAGCCTAAATTGTAATAGACAAAAAGACGAATTTCCATAAACTATAAATGAAAGGGGCATAATATTATGAAAAAAACAGTGTGTGTATCAGCGTGTATTGTCTTCATGTTTGTTCTGTTTTCGGGACTCATTTTTGCACAAGAAAAACCTATACAAGGAAAAATTACTCAACGTATCTTAATTAAGGGTCCGTGTCAGAAGTTGTTAAAGGTCGAAAACGATGAGTCAATGCCGAAAAATTCACTTGTGCAAAGATATCGTGTTACATGTGAGACGAAAGGGCAAAAGCAGAATTTTTTAATAGAGGTTAAAACGGAGAAAACAGGAAAAATTACGGAGGCTAAACTGGTAGGAGCGGATCGTTCAATGGGTAGAATTGAGATTGCACTACTTCCAATAGGAGGAAAACCGGACTGTGAATTATGTTGCGTAACAGTTTGCGAACTTGGTGACAACCCACATTGTTATTACGTCTGTGTATGCTGTCCTTAAATCGTTGCCTGATAGGTCTCGTTTTTCTGGGGAAGCAGTAAAGGGGAAAACAAGGGGGTCAAATCTTCATTGTTGACATTATTTAGATTTTACTTTTGTTAGAAAACTAGGGAACGTAGGTGCAGAGGGTACTTGGCAGAGGTAGAAGGACAAAGTTGTCTGTACACCAACGTCCCTCATTTTTCTCATTTTTTAACTCCATAGCCGGACATAGAAAAAACAGATTTCTCAAATACACCTGCCTTTCCATATACTTGCCCCCAAAAAAGCCGAAATATGTCAAAAAAAAGACCAGATAGATCAAGTATTTAAATATAAAATTAAATAAAATGACTTCTAAAATTAGGATTGTCGGCGTATTAGGCTGACAACCAGGTCCGGGGGGCGTCTTATACTGGTCAGTCTATTCTAGTTATGTATTTCTTTGCACGGAAGGAGGCTACAATATGACCATTAATATTTATCCGATTCCATTGGGAGCTGACCATGGGTATATCGTCCAAGGGAAAGGTGTCATTATGATTGATGGTGGCGTTCCAAAGAAAGCTAAGGCATTCACCAAAGGCATAGATAAAATCCCAATAAAACCGACGGACATCAAGTTACTAATTTTAACTCATGGTCATTGGGACCATATTGGCTCAGCAAGAGACATCAAAGAGATCACAGGAGCCAAAATCGCTATGCACAAACGAGAAAAGGACTGGCTTGAAAAATCTTTGAAGCCTTTACCCCCCGGGGTAACACTGTGGGGTAAGATTTTTGCCAAAATCATGGCGATGTTCATGCCCTTCGTTCATATTCCTGCAACCAAAGTTGATATCATTTTGGGAGATGAAGAGTTCCCCTTGAATGAATTCGGGATTGCTGGAAAAGTCATTTTTACCCCGGGCCATTCTCCAGGATCTGTCAGCATTTTATTAGATACTGGAGAAGCCTTTGTAGGTGATTTGGCAATGAACGCGTTTCCTATGCGTCTCAGCCCTGGCTTACCTATATTCGCTGAAGATCTGCATAAAGTAAGAGATAGCTGGAAATTGTTATTGGATATGGGAGCAAAAAAGATTTATCCCGCACATGGCAAATCTTTTTCAGCTGACATAATCCGTGATGCTCTTAATTGAGGACCGCTCGGATCAGAGTATTTGGAGTGTTATTCAATACATAACAATCGACTTAAAGCGGAATCGCGATCCGCTTAGTCGAGACGTTATGCTCTGTTTCAGTGAACAATTTTCACCGTTCGAGTCTTTTTGTGAGCGGTGGTCGTGGAGAGATCCGAGGGGTGCCTTGCCCCCCGAAGGGCGCGCTTATAAAATCAAAGCCCTTTTTCAAGGGCTGATATTTACGATTTCTCCTGTTATGTCGTTCCCCTTAATCGTTATATACCCTATGCTGTTAGACTTCGCAAAATGTTTGTCAGTGGGCGAGCCTGGATTGAAGAAAAGAATGTCTCCACGTTTATGATTGGCACCGTTATGGCTGTGCCCGTAGATGATACACTGCACCCCGTCATTGATAAACTGCTCTCCTATCTTTTCCTCTAAGTCATGCGGTCCGCCCCACCCGTGCATTAACCCGAACTTTACCCCCATTTTTTCAAAAACTGTTTTTTGTGGTAGCAATTTTCGCAATTCTGGAGGATCCATATTCCCACACACTGCTACGAGATTGCCCGATGTCACCTCATTCAGATAGTAATAGACTTCAGGACTGGTAAAATCCCCTGCATGGACTACCAGATCGCAATCCAAAAATCTATCCTGGACCAAATCCTTGAAGTCTTTGGTGAGGTGCGACAAATGAGTGTCAGAGATCACACCTATTAACATCATCAATAATTCCAATCTGTTTTTAATGTAACCCTACAAAACATGATAGATTTTTAGTCAAATTAATTAATATAAAATGACGTATATAATATACAATAATTTTGCGAGTATGTGCCTCATAGTATTGAAAATCTGTTTTGCAGTCAACGCATAATCACTACTTGATAAGAGGAAAAAATGGTGGTATTAATACTTTATCGATGAATTGGAATGTATCGTGTGTTATCTTAGCGGGTGGCGAAAGTCGCCGTATGGGGCAGGATAAGGCCCTCATACAAGTCAATGGTATTCGCCTTATCGATCATGTCTACGGTAGATGTCATGATCTTTTTCCCGAAATTATTATTGTTACCAATCAACCTCAGCACTTTAGTGAATACCATACAAAAATTTTTATGGACGAAATCCCCGGTGCTGGTTCGTTGGGAGGGCTCTATACAGGGCTCATCAAGGCAAGCAATGATCATGTTTTTTGTGTGGCCTGTGACATGCCTTTTCTCAAGCCCAAACTTATCGCCTATCTCATCGAAAAGAGGTTTAAGAGCGATGTCGTAATTCCCAGGACCAAAGAGGGATTAGAGCCTCTCCACGCAATCTACTCAAAACGGTGTATTGAACCCATTAAAAAGTTTATAGAAAGAGGTGATTTTAAGACCTCAAGGTTTCTTTCTGAAGTACAGGTTACCTATTGTGGAGAAGAAGAGATCAAAAGGATTGATCCAACGCTTATATCCTTTATGAACGTCAATACCCAAAAGGACCTCTTCCAGATACAGAAGATGTTGAAAGGTGTTTCATGGACGGAAAAGCAGAAGGCCATCTGAAGCATATAGTATTAATATTACTCTGCCTTGTTCTTTTTACCCCCCTCCCCTCTTCCGGTGCATCTCCCCAAGAGCTTTTTCAGGTGGGCACCGGGGCCTTTGACGACGGCTTTTATCAGGTAGCTGAGGCCCAATTTCATGAGTTTTTGCAGGCATATCCTCAGCATTCCCACGTTCTGGATGTCATGTATCTCTTGGGAAAGGCTCTTTACGAACAAAAGAAGTTTGCTGAAGCTAAAGAGGTATTCATTTCCTTAATCACGTCACAAAAGATCTTTCATGCGAGCGATGCTGCATATTTTTGGCTGGGTCGTTCCTGCGAGAAATTAGATGAATTTTTTAATGCTCAAAGTAACCTTTTGACAATTGTCACAAAGTATCCCCATAGTCTCTGGTATCAGTCCTCTCTCTTACTGCTCGGCAAAATCTCTTTTCAGGAAGGACGGTACAAAAGGTCGGAGATGTACCTCAGGAAACTCCTCCAGGACCGCAGAATGAGCCCCTCTCTGTCTTGCGGTACCAAGTTCTG
>Ga0307437_1000290_pt1 | contig 41745 bp, 63 predicted proteins | sample SalMarWE160390MG_FD_202146 | JGI IMG/M metagenome (GOLD analysis project Ga0307437, IMG submission 202146) | Salt marsh sediment microbial communities from the Plum Island Ecosystem LTER, Massachusetts, United States - WE1603-90 | ecosystem: Environmental > Aquatic > Marine > Intertidal zone >...
TTCTTCCAAAAAAATAAAGAACCCCTGTCTGGAAAACCAGCCATCGCTGCGACTAGCGATGTCAGCTTCTATTAGCTGATTAGGGTTCATTGTTGCCGCTTTTCATTAGGGATTGTGTGATTCTACAGGCCAAGATCATTAGTAACTCAAATCCTTACCTATTATCTTCCCGACAAAGACCATGATTACATAGCCCAAGTTCACCAATATAATGAAAAGAATAAACAAGGCATATCCCCAAAGTATGAGGTCTCCAATCGCATTAAATACTGCTTCCAATCCCATACCGGATGCTACATACCAAAAAGATAGGAACTCACACATCTCTTATCCCTCCTTCGCTTTTCAAAGTGCGAAGCCCGCACAGAGGCGAACAAAACTGAATATGTTAATCAGACTTTTTCTTTTTAGCGTTAGTTGCTATTAGAACATTGAGTCTGTTTTTTCAAAAAACTGCTATTTCTAGCAGTAAATATATTATATCATCCTGAGTCTAGTTTAATAACAACGACCGACGGTCTTTAATGTAGGATTCCTAGAGAAGGTTTAGGCAGGTTTTTAGGTAACAGCCAAGATAATAATGAAGAGAAGGATAAAGAAAATTAACCAAGCAATGGAGTAAGCCACTAGCTTTAAGGCTTCAATCGTTTTCTTCTTTTCCCAAAACAGAATAAAAGGATAACCTAGAACCAAGAAAGCAGATATTAGAGCTGAAACGACAAAAAGAACTAGGACAAAAGCCGGACCTAAAAAAGTTTGGGCTGGACCGAACCATTTATCCCCTCGCCAAAATATAAGCCCGACTAAACCACAATAGACAACTAATCCTACGGCTTGCAAAAAGGCAATAAAGGGTAAAGACAATTTTTTCTTCTTTTTAAAGAAATCACACATATCTCTAATATCTTAACATAAAAGACAATAAGGCTTTAAGAAAATCTATAATTCCTTATTTCTCCCAAGACATACGCTCAAGATAAACAGCCACAAGATTTGGATCTCTTTCCTCTTTACCGTATATTTTAAAACACTTATTACACACTGTTCCCGGACCACCTTCGCTTTTTGTGCCAATGACTATTGCCTCTGCCAAAACGTGGTCATCTGGCAAGGCTCCACATCCATGAACAGATAAGTCCATCCAATCATGCTCTCCTTCAGGACAGAAAGAAGGTAGTCGTTCTTTTGCTGAGATAGCCATATTTATGTAGTTAGACTATGAACGTTGAATTAATTTACTAGTTGCCTCATCCCAACATTCGGGCACCATGCTAGTGGGAAAATTGTAACCTTCGATATCAGCACATAAAACACTGCCGTTGCCGTCAGCGACAATGATCCAACCAGTGCCATCATTGTAAGCTAACCACCAAGCACCACCGATTTCTCCTTCAAACTTGACTCCTCCATTAGCGTAAGTGCCGGTGTTTTCATCGATCGTTACTGTAATATCTCCAAGGGGTTTATTATATTTTGCGGCAAAAGCCTCTTTGATTTGCTCAAGGTCTGATTTAGTTTGCACCTCTTCGACTGGTGCCATCTCCTCCAGAGCTGGCGTTACTGCTGGCTCGGTTAACGCACTGGCAACGGGCGTCGGAGATGGCTCAACAGCAGGTGCTCCTGATCTCATTGTCCACGCAAGAAAACCACCGCCAGCAATCGCCAGTATCAGTAGAATAACAGCAACTATCAAAATGTATTTATTTCTCATAACGATATTTCACCTCCCTCCCTTTAAACAAAAAGAATTATTATTCCTAATACTAAACAATAAAAGCCAAAAAGCCAAAGTTTCGCGCTTAACAATACTTTTTCCAGAATCATTAAAGCACCATAGCCAATAAGACCGGCAATCAACATTCCTAAAATTCCCTGTTCTAAATAACAACAAGGTGAATAAATCAAATCCGGGATTTGTAAAACTAAAGCCCCCAAAATAGCCGGGATGGCAAGGTAAAAGGAAAATTGGAAAGCAGTTTCCCTGTCAAACTTTCGCCATAAACCAGAAACAATTGTTGCTCCTGACCGAGAAATACCGGGCAGAATAGCTAAAGCTTGAAAAATACCGACAAATAAAGCATCTAACCACTTCACTTGACTAAAGCGCCGATTCAATGATTTAAACTGCCGACTCACTAATAGTAATCCTCCGGTAATTAATAAAGATATTCCCACTAACCTAAGGGAATTAAAAATCTGAGCAAGATAATTTTGCATAACCAAACCTACGACTACCGCAGGAATTGTTCCCACCACTACCATTATCAAAATATGCCACGATTCTCTTTCTTTGCTGACTAAGCCGTTCAAAACCTGTTTTAATTCTCTCCTGAAATAAATCAAAATTGCTCCTAATGTACCAACGTGAACTAGAATATCAAACAAAACCGGGGGCTCGGGAAAAGCAAGTAATTTTTGAAAGATAACTAGATGTCCAGAAGAAGAAACAGGCAAAAATTCGGTTAAACCTTGGACAACAGCCAATAATATTGCTTGAAAATAGGACATTTCTTCCTAATTCTACTAGATTTTCCTTCTAAAAACAAAGAATCCACCTCGCGGTAGATTCTTTGATATTCTTAGAAAACCCGTAAGCCGGATTCTGTTTTAACAGCCATCTATCTAGGCCTTCGAACCTTGACGCTTGGGGAAACACCTACAAACGCGTCTCTCGGAAGTTGCAACGGATGAGGGTTGCCTCTTTTCACCCTCTGCCATGAACCTATTCGGTTCTTGGTGAGTCGTAGTCTCTGTGGCCCTATCTAGCCCCAGACGACCAGGCGTCTGGAGTGACACCTTTCGGTGCCCACCCTGTTTCCTGTTGTCCGGACTTTCCTCTATAGGCTTGCACCTACAGTAGCTGTCAGTTTTCTAAGAACAAGGGTATTATAACACAAAAGGACTGAAAAATCTACCTTATATCTTCTTAAATCTTTCTGAAGCAAAAAATTCTGAAGCAATTACTTGAATCAATAAAACCACCGGTACCGCCAAAACGGCTCCTAAAATTCCACCTAGTTTAAAACCAACTGTCAAAGAAATAATCGTTACTAGGGGGTTCACTCCAGCTTCTCTCGCCATAATTTGCGGATAAATAAAATTTGCCTCAACTTGCTGAATCAAAAAATAAAGTGCCGTCACTGCCAATGCCATTAAAGGCGAAACCGCTAAGCCGGCTAAAATAGCCGGGATTGAAGCCACCACCGGGCCAATATTAGGAATAATTTCAAAAATCCCAGCCAGAAGAGCCAAGGGTAAAGCAAAATCAATTCCTAATAAGCGCAAGCCGAGATAAGACATTATTCCAATGATAATCATTGAAGTTAATTGAGCTCTCACCCAACCACCAATTTTTTTCTCCATCTCATCAATAAACTTCCCCGCTTTTCTTTCTCCATCGCCCCCAAAAAGAATATGAAGATAACGATTAAGATTCTTCCTCTCTAAAAGAAGGTAAAAAGTAATCACTAACAAAGCCACTATCGCCACCAGATTAGCAAAAATACTCACACTAATCTTCACTAAATTGGCAGGAATTGAACCTAGTTGTTGAATCTGACTTTCAATAATCCGCTGGTCAATATTGGGAATGCGAAAGTTTCCAATAAACTTTGGCGCCTTGGCGATTAAAGTTGAAGTCTGCTCAACTAAAGGAGGAATTATTCCTGCAATCGCCAAAATAACCACGACCAAAATTAGGATATAAATCAAAACAATGCTTAAAAGTCGAGGAATTTTTATTTTTTCCAACTTATCAATAGTTGGATTGATGGCTGTCATCAACACCAAAGCCACAAACAAACCAATAATAATTTGTCTAATCTGCCAAAGTAAGGCAAGGAGAATTAAAAAGAAAACAGTAAAAATGATAGTCCGGTGAGAAATTTCAATCTTGTTGGGCATTGCCTTCAACTAACCACTTCTTAACTAGTCTAACAGCTCTATCTTGCCATCTTTTCTGACTAATGTCAAACCAATTTATTCTTTTATCTTTTCTAAACCAGGTCATTTGTTTTCGGGCATACCGACCCTCGTCAGTTTGCCAACAATCGATTACTTCCTCTCTTGTTTTTTCACCTTCAAAAAAAGACCGCCATTCTTTATAAGCAAGAGTATCGTTTAAAGCCGATGATTCCCAAGCGTAGCCTTGATTTAAAAGGGTTCTTATCTCATCCTCTAACCCCTCTTTTAGTCTTCCCTTTACCCGCATCTCAATTCTTTTATCAAGCATCTCGTTAGCTATCTTTAGACCAATAAATAAGGCGTTCGGTTTTTGATGTCGAAGTGGTCGCCATGAAGGATTTTCATTTCTGAAAATGGCTACTTCAATTGCTCTTGCCAGCCGGCGAGAATTATTTCTATCAGAATGATTCATTAAAGCCGCCCTCTCTGAATCAAGTTTGGCTAACTGATCGAAAAGCTTCTCTGGAGACCAGTCCTTGATTCTAGTTCTAATTTCCAAATTGCGAGGAACATCTTTTGTCTCTATTCCATCCACCACAGCTCTAATATAGAAACCGGTTCCCCCCGCTAAAACCGGCAGTTTTCCTCTTCGCCAAAGATTTTTAATTTCTTGCCAAGCTAAACGATAATAATGGGCAACACTAAATTCCTCATTGGGATTAACTATATCCAAAAGATGAATAGGTACACCCTCAACTTCCCAATACCCCCCTGATTCTCTTTCTTTTCCTCTTCTTACTGTCCGCCAAACCCCACCGGCAATATCCTTTCCGGTGCCAATATTCATCCCCCGATAGACCTGACGACTGTCAACCGAGATAATTTCGCCTTCAAATTCTTTGGCTAAACGGATTCCTAAGCCAGTTTTTCCGGTAGCAGTTGGTCCACAGATTACCAGAAGTTTATTCATATGCTATTATATTCTATCAGATGAAAGCTAAAGACATTCTGAAAAAACTCAAATCTCAGGCCAATCCTAAAAACGTCAAAGGCATGGTTCGGTTTGGTATTAATTCTAGAAATACCTATGGTGTTTCTATCCCCGTTTTAAGAAAAACTGCTAAAGAGATTGGTAAAGATCACCAGTTAGCTCTTCAACTTTGGGACTCTGGTATTCATGAAACGCGAATATTAGCCAGTATGATTGATGTTCCTGAAAAAGTGACGGAAAAACAAATGGAAAAATGGGTCAAGGATTTTGATTCTTGGGATGTCTGTGATCAAGTTTGTAGTAACCTCTTCGACAAAACTAGATTTGCTTATCAAAAAGCTTTCGAATGGAGTAAAAGAAAAGAAGAATTTGTCAAAAGAGCGGGATTTGTTTTAATGGCCACTCTTTCGGTTCATGACAAAGAGGCTAAGGATAAAAAATTCGAACAGTTCTTCCCTATCATCAAAAGAGAAGCCCACGACGAACGGAATTTTGTTAAAAAAGCGGTTAATTGGGCTTTAAGACAGATTGGAAAAAGAAACTTGGCTTTGAATAGAAAAGCGGTTGCTGTTACCAAAGAGATTCAAAGAATGGATTCAAAAAGCGCCAAATGGATTGCCGGTGATGCGATTAGGGAATTAGCGGGTGAAGACGTCAAAAAAAGACTTCTTTGCTCAGAAATGATAAAATAATCAAAAAAGAAAGGAGGTGAAAAAAAGTGCTTTCTCAATCACCGATTGATTTAAAAAAAGTAAACAAAAAAATATTGGACAGAGAAATTCTCCGCTTGGGAATAATGGCTGAATTAGATGCAGTCAGCCTTTATGAACAATTAGCGGCGATGACCACCAATAGAAACATCAAAAAAATTCTGATGGATATTGCCAAAGAAGAAAAAACTCACGTCGGCGAATTTCAGGCTTTGTTACTGGAAATGGATAAAGAGCAGGTGGCAGAATTGGAAGAAGGAAAAGAAGAAGTTAAAGAATTGACGAAGTAAAACAGCAAAAATTAACCAAACTTATTATTTCCAAGTCTGGAATAATTCAATTTAGGTGATTATGAAAAGATGAAAAAACTGTTAAAAGTAAACAAAATTAAATTAAAGGCTTTGGTTGACCTGGGTTTATTGATTGTTTTTCCGATTGCCACCATTTCGGGTATTGTTTTGGGCCAACTTCCAGATGGCGGTTACCAAGGCGGAAGAGGAATTATTGACAATTCCTATTTAGGAATCAATCATCATACTTGGAGAACAGTTCATTATAACTCTCATCTTCTTTTTGTTCTCTTGGTTATGATTCACCTGGCTCTTTCTTGGAATTTTTTAAAGAATTTGCCCAATTTAATCAAAAGCTATTTTCAAGAACTCAAAAAATAAACCATTATTGGTTAACCAACTCTTCTAAGATTCGCCACCTCCTTTTCTTTTCTTTTGGCGAAACATTGTCTTTCATTTTAAAAGCAGCGGTTCCCGGTCGAGGCGAATATTTAGCAATATAGGCTTTGACAAAACCGACTTTTTTGCACAGTTTAATTGTATTTCCAAAGGCCTTTTCTGTTTCTCCTGGAAAACCAACAATAATATCGGTGCCTATTTTAATATTTGGAATCTTTTTTCTGATTTTTTCGACTAGTTTAATATATTGGAGGGTGGTATAAGGACGATTCATCTTTTTTAAAATCCTGTCATCACCTGACTGAACCGGTAAATGGAGATAGCGGTCGATTTTTGACAAACTCATGGCGTCAATAATGTCATCAACCAAATCCCAAGGATTGGAAGTGATAAAGGAAATTTTTTTTATTCCCTTAATTTGATGAAGACGACGAAGAAGTTTGGCAAAATTCGGTTGATAAGAATTAACATTCTGACCTAATAATGTAATCTCTTGATAACCTCGCCTTGCTAATTCTTCTGCTTCACCAACAATTTCTTCAAAGGGACAGCTTCTTTCTTCTCCCCGCCCATAGGGAACAACACAGTAGGAACAAAAATGGTTACAGCCCCTCATAATCGGCACAAAAGCACTGGTTGTTTTTTTCCGTTTGGGAGAGATTTTTTCCGGACCAATCAATTCTTCAATTGTCTTGAATTCATCAACCTGAGGTAGGCGTTTTTTAAGTTGAGTAAAAGTGTAACGTCGCCTTTCTCCTCGCGCCGAGCCAAGCATACAGCCGGTTAAAATAATTCTTTGCTTTCTGGTTTTCTTCTTAGCGAGATTATTGACTAAGCCAAAAACCCGATTTTCAGCGGATTCACGGACGGAACAGGTATTAATAACAATGACATCGGCCTCATCAATTTTTTTTGCCAATTGATAACCTTTTTTCTCAAAAACGGCTGCCATTCTTTCCGAGTCGGCCTCATTCATCTGGCAACCAAAGGTTTTGATAAAGTATTTCATGGCAACTAATTTTACCACTTCTAAATTGTTCTTCATACTCGAGTGAAACTAAATAGAACAGTGTTTATGTTTATGATAAAATCTGTTTATGCACAAATTTAAGATTGCCAAGCTGGTAAGGGACAAAATAGCAGAGAGAATGATCGCCAATGAAAATGCTGCCTATCGAAAGTTAAATGATAAAGAATTTATTAACAAACTTAAGAAAAAGATTCTAGAAGAGGCAAATGAATTATTACCAGTGGAGGATAAAGGTAAAATTGTCAAAGAGTTAGCTGACATTCAAGAAATTATCGATACCCTAGTTAAAGCCCTAAAATCCTCCAAGCAAAAACTAAAGTCGATGCAAAAAAAAGAAAATAAAAAATCAGGTTCTTTTAAAAAAAGGTTTTACATCAAGACGACTGAACTAGCCGATGACCATCCATGGATTGATTATTATCTTGCTAATCCTGATAAATATCCTAAAATTAAGAAGACTAAATAATCTTATCCTCAATTAAATCTTTTTTAAACATCTCGCATTTCTTAATTTCCTTTTCCTTTTTCGCCTTAGGACCTATCGCCGCTCCCCAAAAATCACCCATCAATCTCTCGGCTAAAATTGGTTTTAAATCAACCCAAAAAGTAAGTTTATCTTTTTTTGGCAACAAGCTCATAAAATTTAGTAAAAACTTTTTTGCCAATTCTTTTTCACCTAAACTTTGTCTTACTCTAATATAAAAATAAGCGACATCATAATACTGAAGACCACAACCACCATGTTCAGCATCCACCAAGCCAAACTTACCCTTTTTTAATTCATACATATGCCAAGGAACAAAATCTCCATGAGCCCAGCGCCTTTCTATTTTTTGTTTAGAGTTTTTAATAATATCTAATAGCGGCTGGACATTAACATCCACTTGAGACGCCCATTCCGAAGCGGAGTTTATTAAATACTCACCTATTGTCTTTACTTTCTTCTCTTTTTTCGGCTGGCATTCAATTTGACTGATAAAATAGGCTGATTGGGCAATCTTTGGAATCCATTTGTTTAGTTGTTTAGTTCTTGGTGGATACTTATCTGCCAGCGTTTGGTCGCCGAAATAATCACTGATGAAAAAGAAAAGTTTTTTTTGAAAAAGGCCGTGTTCATAGTTCTTGGGAACGATAAAAGGCGCTTTTGGATTCAGTTGTGAACTAACTTGTTCATTCCAGTTAAACTCATTCTCGGTCATCTTACCGGTCTTAATGGTAGTCGCCATCTTAAAAAACAACACTTTGTTATTTTTCTTCACCACCGCCACCACATGTCTCCATGGTCTCTCAATTTTAATTACCTTATAGCTTTTCTTTTTAAGAAAATCGGAGACTGAATCAAGAGAGATTTTTCGTGCTTTTGGTCTGGGAAATTTCCTTCTTTTTGTTCTAGCCATACAACATATTTAAATCATAAAGCCTATCTCTATTACTCAATCTCTAGCCGAACTTACAACCACATCCATCGCCCTCTCTGTAAAGAACTAATTAAAACCAAGACAAAGTAATTTTACCATTCCTTGCTTTTTGGAGCTAACTTCTCAAATCAAAGTAAGACCTACTTCCAAAAACATAGCCAACTCGATAAAATAGAAAAGAGTATGAAAAAGACAAGTTCACAAGCAGTTAATCTCGACCAAGCCTTTAAAGCTGGCGCTGACATGTCAGCCAGAGAAAAAGAAATTCTTGCTGATATTATTTCGCGGACTGGCTTTAAGCCTAAGAAAGTTATTTGGCGCAGTTCTTATTGGGGCACTAATCAAATAGGGGCGGTTCATTACCAAGGTGTTCTTGAAAGTAAACCGGCTGTTTTTAAAATTCAGGGAATCAAACCCGAAGTAAGCGAGATTTTTATGATTGAGCAATTTGCCGTTCAGAACCGAAGCGAGATTATTAGACCCCCTAGGCTTCTTGCCACTGTTCCCTGGGAAAAAACAGGAAAATACGAAGCTCTTATTATGGAATATGTTACCGGGAAAAAAGTGCTTCAGAGTGGAAAATTGCAATCAAGAAAAAATATTAGAAACTTTCTCAATTATTATCAGGAATATCGAAAAAATTGTTTGCCAAAAAAGCCCTGGTTACCCAAACCAAACAAAGTTGACTGGAATCAAAATCTTCAAAATCTTATCTCGGCATCAAAAAAAGCTTATCCAAGTCATCCCTTTCGCGAACCAACGGATGAGAAGTTCGCTACCGAAGCTACCGGTTTATTAAGAAAAATCTATCAAAATGCTCCTCTTGAGTTTGTTCACGGCCACTTTTCTGTTGAAGACTTGGTTTATCAAAACAAAGAGATGGTATTGTTTTCCAATCTCTTTTGGAAGTGGAGATATCCTTTTTACGATGCTGTTTTTGGTTATCACTGGTTCATGTATGAATTAGCCCATGTCAAAGGCATTAAACCTGCTCAAGTAGAAAAACAACGAGAACTTTGGTTATCCGAAATACTAAATTTACCCTGGGTAAGAAGATCGCCTAAAAACAAGAAGTTAGTAAAAGCGGCTTTATTGGAAAGGGCAATTGCCGGATTAATTATTGATAGTTTTCTTGTTGATCCAAAGAAGCCAATAGCTGAATATCTCTCTCAATCTACCAGGAATCAAGTCAAAAATCTTCTTGAAAAGTTGACTTAAATCTACCTGACCGCCTTTTTCAGTGGTTTCCCCGGAGAAAATCTGGGTGCCCGATGGCTTTTGACCATTTTCTTTTCGTTGGTCCCGGGAATAATCACTGGCTTCTCTTTGACTTTGGTCACCCGAAAGGTACCGAAACCAGAAAGAACAACTTTATCACCTTTTTTTAAGGCATTAGCCACTTCTGAGAGAAAAGTATCAATCGCTTCCCGAGAGGCTTTCTTAGTCAAATGGGCTTTAGCGGCCACTAAAGTAACAATTTGCTTCTTGGTCATTAATTCACCTCCTTCTACCACTTTCTACGTGGTGAGCAGGAAAATCAAGGTGATGATAACTTAAAAAGGAGAATTTGTCAAGCTAATTCCGTCTTTTTTTAAAGAAGAGATTACTTGGCTTTAGTGGTTTCGCTCGCTGTTGTTTCCCGAATACAAGTGACTTTAATCTGCCCAGCATAAGTAATTTTTTCTTCCAGTTCTTTGGCAATCTTGTTAGCTAAAACTACTAACTCTTCATCAGTCACTTCCTCGGGTTTAACCATGACTCGGACATCTCGACCGGCTTGATAAGCAAAAGCCTCTTTAACCCCTTTAGACTTATTGGCAATCTCTTCAATCTCTTCCATTCGCTTAACGTATTCCTCATGGGCTTCATACCGAGCACCAGGTCGGGAACCAGAAATAGCATCAGCAATCCAAACAATTCTCGACTCGGCCGAGGAAAACGGTTTGTCTTCATGATGTTCAGCGATACAAGCAATCACCTCTTTAGGCAAACGATATTTCTTGGCCAAGTTAACACCCAACTGAACATGAGTGCCTTCTTCCTCAATAACGATTTTACCAATGTCATGAAGCAAACAACCCAGACGAACGACATTGACATCCGCTCCCACATCATAGGCAATTTGAACGCCAATTTTTGTTTCTTCAAGAGTATGGGCAATCATATTCTGCCCATAAGAAAATCTAAACTTGAAACGCCCCAAAAGTTTAATTAAATCAGGATGAAGCCGATAGACTTTAAGAGAATGGCAAAGTTTTTTTCCTTCCTCAACTATTATCTTTTCCACTGATTTTTTAGTTTGCTCCACCACTTCCTTAATCCTAGCGGGTTGAATTCTTCGATCTCGTACCAAACTTTGCAAAGCTCTTTTGGCAATTTCTCGACGAACCGGGTCAAAAGAAGAAATAATAATGTCATTGGCATCACCCAGTTCAATCTCCACTCCCGTGGCCTGTTCAAAAGCCCGAATATTTCTGCCTTCACGACCGATGATTCGACCTTTCAACTCCTCACTGGGAAGTTGAACCGAAGAAACTGTGTATTCCGCCACATAGTCTGTTGCTCCATGCTGCATCGCTTCAACTAAAAGTTCTTTTGCCTTATCTTCAACTGTTTCCTCAACTTCCTCTTCGGCTTCTTTAATCTTCCGAGCAATATCTTCAGCCAAATGTTTCTCTGTTGCTTCAAGAAGGAGGTTTTTTGCCTCTTCACGAGTCAACTTGGCAATCTTCTCTAGTTTAGCAATCTCTCTTTTTTTAACTCCTTCGATTTCAGCCAATTCTCTATCCAATTTTTCTTGACGCTGGTCCAACTGATTCTTTTTCTCCTCTAAAGCTCCTTCTCTTCTTTCGATTTCTGCAATCTTGGCTGCCAATTCGTGAGCAATTTTCTTACTGGTGGTTGTTCTTTTAGCTAATGTCTTACTTTTAGCTCCCTTTTGAGCTGCCTTTTCCTCTGTCAAGGCTTTGGTAAGTAAACTATCTAAAAGTCCCATAAAATCTCCTTGTTAGTTTTTTTGGCGTCTGGTGTGTAATTTATGGCAAGTAGAAATCAACCATCAGGGGGACGATGATTTAATCAAATGCAGTTTTTAATCTACATTGAGCTTTGGAAGCCATAATTAGTAATACCAACTTCGCCAAAAATAAATATTAAATAATTTTCAACTTCTATAGTTTATCACTTCTCTAATAATTTAGCAACTACCTTTTTGATGGTTTCCCAAGAAAAACCGCGACGGGCTAAATAGGCAGACATTTTTTGATAAAATTCCTCTCTGGGCAGGTTCTTATAAGTTCTCCTTTTCTTCTGCGCCACTTCCTCAGCCAATGGTAGTTCATCCACTCCCTCAATTACCTCTTTAATAATCTTCTCATCAATTCCTTTTTGTCTTAGTTCCATGGTTAAACCAAATTTGCCACGGGGACGAAAAGTAGACCGTTGTTCTATCCACCAATTGGCGAATTCTTGATCATTTATTTGTTTAAGCTGTTTTAGTTTTCTAATCACTGCTTCTATAATTTTCGGCGGTGATTTCTTTTTTTTGAGATAATCACGAATTTCTTTTTCTGAACGAGGACGGTGGGAAATTAAACGAAGGGTTCTATCGAGTGATTTCTGAAATTCATTTTTAAAAACTAAGTCGTCTGTTTGTTTTTGGGTTAACTCTTGCCCTACTTTCAATCCCGCTTTCAAAAAGTTATCGGCATCCAAACCAAAAGCAAATTTGCCATCAAGGTAAATATTAACTCTTTTTTTATTTTTCTGGGCTTTAATCCTGGTTACTTGGGACACGAGGCAATATACCTCACTTCGTTCGGATAATCTCTTAAATATTATAACACTATCGAAGCTACTCTTTTTTCTTCTCCCCAATCTCTTTATTTAAATCAACTTTTCCAGATTTAACTCTTTCCCAAGCTTCAATTTCAATTTTTTTGGCTATCTGAGGATGCTCTTCTAAATAGGCTTTGGTCGCCTCTCTTCCTTGACCAAGCATCGTCTTGCCATATTTGAAAAAGGCACCGGATTTTTCAATAATTCCAAATTCCACTCCAACATCAACCAAGTTTCCTGTCTGAGAAATACCACCTATATTCATAATGTCAAATTCGGCCACTCGGAAAGGCGGGGCAACCTTGTTTTTCAACACCCGGGCACGGTGACGAGAGCCAATGACGATCTCGCCGTCTTTAATCATGCCGATTTTCCTCAAATCAATCCGGATTGACGAATAAAACTTAAGAGCGAGACCACCGGGAGTTGTTTCCGGATTACCAAACATGACGCCAATTTTGTGACGGATTTGGTTGGTAAAAATAACAATAGTTTTTGACTTAGAAATAACCGCCGCTAATTTCCTTAAGGCTTGCGACATCAATCTGGCTTGGACGCCAATCATCGCATCACCCATTTCGCCCTCAATTTCGGCTCTCGGTGTCAAAGCCGCCACTGAGTCAATGGCGATAACATCAACTGCCCCGGAGCGAACCAGGGTTTCTACAATCTCTAAAGCTTGCTCACCGGTATCTGGCTGGGATATTAATAATTCATCTAAATTAACTCCGATTGATTCCGCCCGTGCCGGATCCATGGCGTGTTCGGCATCAACAAAAGCAACCGCTCCACCTTTTCTTTGGGCTTCAGCAATGACATGAAGAGCCAAAGTCGTTTTACCTGAAGCTTCTGGTCCATAAATTTCTACGATTCGACCTCGAGGCAAACCACCCACACCAAGAGCAATATCAAGAGCGATTGAACCAGTAGGAACAATGTTCACTTTTTTGACCTCGGCTTTACCTCCCAATTTCATGATGGCGCCTTTACCATATTGCTTTTCAATTTGCTCCATGGCCATTTTCACCGCTTGGGCTTTTTTACTGGAAGTTTCTTTTTTAACCACTGGTTCCTTAGGAGTTTTATTTTTTCTTGCCATACCTTGGTTCGATTTTTACACAAAATATGATAAAATTCAAGTAATAAATTTCGGGGAGTAGTTTAGTGGTAGAATACGCGGCTGGGGGCCGTGTGGCCCGAGTTCAATTCTCGGCTCCCCGACAAACGATGTCAACAATATATGATTCAGAAAATAATGAGGAAATTATCATTTCTTTTCCCAAGGAAAAGTTCCAAGTATATCTCAAAAAATTAAAAGTCTCCGATAAGAAAAAATTAACCTTTTCTCAAATAAAAAAGATTTTTATTACTTCAATTACTGATTTTAAAAAGGGCAAATTGTCTCTTGACGAAACATCTGCCATCGCCCTTTATTTATGGGATTATTTAAGTGGGAAAGAGAAAGCTACTACTGACCTGGGTGATGTTCTCTATAAATGTTCCGAATTAAACTATTATGTTCGCTGTCTTAATAAAAAGAAATCTGATACTTTTGTTTGGTTTATGTCTGATGTAATGGATTATTATAAGAAGAAAAAAACTACTCCTTAAAAGCCACTTTACTAGCCAAGATTGTGGTAATGGGAACGGCTAAGATAAGACCAATACTACCCACTAAAGTCCTCACTACTTCCTCGGCAATCATTTGGTAATTAATTATTTCAGAAAACGGACGGGAGTTATCAATAAAAAGAAGCATTAAGGGCAAGGCAGCGCCAGTATAAACCAAAACCAGAGTATTAATCATCGAAGCAATATGATCTTGACCGACATTCATTGCCCTTGAAAACAATTGCTTCCATTTTAATTTCGGATTGGCTTCTTTGAGTTGTTGAATAACCGCTGCTTGAGCAATAGTAATATCATCCAAAACCCCTAAAGCGCCAATAATAATTCCCGCTAATAAAATACCTCTCATATTAATCGCTCCGTGTTTGGCCAAATGAAGAAAGGCGGCTTCTTCAGAAGCATAGCCAGTTAATTTAGTCAACCCAATGAAAATCTGAGATAAAACACCAACAATTAATAAAGCCACTAATGTTCCGGCCATGGCAGTCAAAGTTTTTCGATTAAACCCATGAGAAAGGATAAAATTAACCGGAATAATTACCAACGAGCCAAGAACGGTGACAATAATAGGATCATTACCTCGATAAATTTGGGGCAGGATAAAGGCAAAAATAATTAGAAAAGAAATAACTAATCCAACTAAAGAAGTTGCCCCCCGCCATTGACCAACAATAACCGCTAAAATAACAAAAATAAGGAAGAGCCAAAGCAATGGTTGGCGACGGACAAAATCAGTAATATAGAAAGCATCATTGCCTTCAAAATCTTTGGAGTAGCTAATCACCACTTCATCGCCAACTTGGTACTTTGGCTGACCAACCACTGGGATATCCCCCATCTCAATTTCAATTTCATTACCTGTTAAAGAACCTTTGGTTACGTTAACTCCCAATTTCTGATAAAGAAGTTTCTCACCGGCTTCGATTGTCGTTTTTTCGTCAAGAATACCAATTACTTTTCCCTCCAATATTTCTTCTTGAGAAGCAAAGTCTATCTCTTGGGATTCTTGCGCCCAAACACGGCTTAAGGGCAGGCAGAAAAAGAACAATAAAAAAACAATCAAGAGTTTCTTAATCATATTTGCTTAATCAGCTTATCATAAATAGTTTTAATCTGACTTTTAGCCGGCAAGTCAGTTTTTAAAATCGGTTTCAATTGGGCAATGGCTTGGAAAACTCTTTTATCATAGTCTATCTCTCCTAAAAATTTATCTTTACTCCATTCTCTTATTTCTTTACTAACATCTTTATTAATATCCCATTTATTAATCACCACTCCATAGGGAATCTTGAAATGATTAACCACCGTCAAGACTCTTTTTAAATCGGAAAAACCGGAAGGAGTCGGTTCGGTGATTAAAACCGCAAAATCAATTCCATTTAGAGCGGCAATTACCGGGCAACCTGTTCCAGCAGGCGAATCAACCATCATTATATCGTAATTATGCTTTTCTGCTCTTTTCTTAATTTCATCAACAATTTTCCCTGATCCGGTTTGCCCCGGATAAAGCTGGGCGGAAATTAAAGGAAAGCCATGGACGTTTTTCTTGGTTTTAATCTCAGCATTTTCAATTCTTTCTAAAGTAATTGCCTTAACTGGACAAACTGCTTCACAGGCTCCACAACCTTCACAAAAAAAGGGATCAACCTGAGGTTTACCATTAATCATCTTAATAGCCTTAAAGGCACAAATTTCAACACATTTGCCACAGCCATTACATTTTTTCAAATCAATAATAGCTCTTTCATTAGTGGACACCTTCTCTGTCCTATCCCATATCTCACTCTGTCCTAGCCACAGATGAAGATTAGGAGCATCAACATCACCGTCAACAGCAACCACCTTTTTGTCCTGAGAAAACAGCATTGCCAAAGAAGAAGCAAGCAAGCTTTTACCTACACCCCCTTTACCACTGGCAACGGCAATTTTAAATTTTTTTTTCATTAGACCCAGCCCAAAACCATGGCAATGCCTAAACCTAAAATAATCAAGCCGGCAATCAAATGAAGATATTTAATATTCTTTTCTTTCCAGCCAGAGACATTTTCCACAGTGGTAAAGCCAATGTAGCAGGCAACCGTAATTGCCAACATCGGTAGAATAAAGATTAAATTATAAAGGAGCAACCAGGGAACAGTCTCTAATAAATCAAGGGAACACAAAATACCGCCGCAAATAATGTAAGGACCAACGGTACAGGGTAATAAAAAGACGGTTACAAAAGCGCCGACAACAAAGGCTCCCTTGGGACTGGTGACTTTAAACATCAGATTCTGTAATTTAGGTCGCAAAAATATCGGCATCTCGGTTAAGAACCCACCAGACTTATAACGGAAAAAATCCCTAAGATTCAAAATCCCTAAAATAATCGCTGCTAGGCCCAAAATTTTATAAAGCCAGAGCCGAATACTAGTTAAAGCCTGAATTAACTGAAAAAATCTGATAATCACCAAGCCATAAAAAAGATACATTACAAAAACAGAAGAAGTAAAAGCTAGACCCGCCAACAAAATATTGCGTCGTTTTTCGGGAGCAAAAGCCAAAATAGCAAAAAGCATCATTATTAAAACTGCCAAAGCACAAGGATTAACCGCATCAACGGCGGCTAAGGAAAGAATTTTGGGTAAGGTCAGCTCGGTGGCGGTTGCTTCTCCCGATTGGCCGGGATTTTCTCCAATCGATTTTGGCCAGATTATCGGCTTTCCTGGTAAATTAGAAACATCCAAGTCCTCAAAATCAACCGAAGAACCATCAATCAAAGAACAAGGATTACCTCCTTCTTCAATTACCCCCCTGATGTTTTTTAGAATAGGAATATCACCGGCAAAAAAATTATCTTCACCAAAAATAGCTAAAGGAATACCTAAACCAGAACCATAGACTTCATTGTATTGATAAAGCAAGGACGCATTTTCTCGTTCTTGATAAATCTCATATTCAACCACCACTAAATTAGGATACTCTTTGGGCAACTGTTCAAGAACAACCGGATCAACTTTGGCGCAATGAGGACAGCCAATACCGGTAAAATAAACGACACAAGTAGATTGGCTATCTGCAGCTAATGTAGGAAGCGAAAAAAAACTAAAGAGCCAAATAAAAATAATAAAAAATAAAGTTAGTTTTTTCACAAAAGATTAATCTCCATCAATTTCCCTTTTGAGTAAGCTTTAACCAGTTCTTTAGAATAAGGAATTTTATGTTTTATTTCAATCCCTGTTTTCTGAGCAATCTTATCAATCGGCTTCCTGCTGCCCAAATCGGCTTGGTTTAAAACAATTTTCGTGGGAACTTTAAGAGTTTTTAGTAACTTTAGAATCAATGCCAAATCATGAGCCCCTAAGGGAGTTGGTTCGGTTACGGCGTAAGCTAAATCAGCCCCAATCAAGGCTCTGATGACACCACAATGCATACCAACTGAAGTATCTAATAAAAGATAATCGGCTTTTATCTTTTTAGCCAGTTTTAAAACGTAATCCCTTAGTTCAGTGACAATTGGTCCGGTTTCATCAACCACTCCCACTGAGCGACCGGTCACTAAATAAAAATTCTCGTTAATCCTGTTTTTAAAAATCTCGCCAGTCACTTTTTTCTCAATTTTTATTGCTTGATGAGGACAAAGATGCCAACACAAACCACAGCCTGAGCAAAGTTCATGAAGAAAGATGGGATATTGTCCTGGCGCCTGAAAAATGGCATTCGCCCGGCAATCCTGAATACATAAACCACATTTTTGACATTTCTTCTTATCAAGTTTGGGAAATTGAGCAAAAATTTTTTTTTCTGCCCTTTTTAGCTCCTGCCCTAAAAGTAAATAATCATTAGGACATTCAACATCACAATCAGCGAGAAGAACTTTCTTACCCTCTCTCCTTAATTTATTCGCCAAAAGAATAGAAACGGTTGATTTGCCCGTTCCTCCTTTTCCTCCTGTGACTGCAATAGTCTTCATGTTTCCTTCTTGGTTGGTTTAGACAAAGGCTCTAGTTCTCTTTTAATATACCTATCAACTATTTCTCGGACTGTCTTTCCTTTTGCTTGATAAACATCAAACAAATTTTCTCTAAGAGCATAAAAGGAAATCTCGCCAATTTCCTTAGTAATTAAAGTCTCACTTTTTTGGTCAACCAAAAGTTTGGCCACCGCCAATCCTGCCCTGACTTTTTTCTCTAAGTGGGGATTCTTTAAAACATAGTAACCCTTGATTTTCTTACTCTCAAGATTGACAAAAAGAAAATAAGCCGCCCGGCCAAATTTTTCAGCGACTAAAGAATTTAAACCCTTTTTTTCTTTAACAGGAATGACTAAATGACGAAAATCACTCTTAAGAGGCTCAATATGAATAGTAAAAGAATCTACTTGGGGCACTTTTTTCTTAACCTCTTCTTCAACACGATTAGCCATTTCGTGGGCTCGTTTAACGTCAATAAATTTTCTCACCCCCACTTTAGTTTCGCCAAAGATAAAAGGTCCTGATTCTCTTAGTCGCAAATCAAAAAATTCTTCAATTCCCGGAACTGATTCTATTGCTTCAGCCACTTTATCTCTAACCTCTTTACTGGGACTAACATCCATTAAAGCAAAAACTGAATTCTTAGCCGTCGTTAAACCAATCTTAAGAATGAGGAAAGAAATAAGAATGGTAATTATTCCTTCAAGGTAGGGAATTCGATAATAAGCCGCCAAAATACCTAGAAAAACCGCCATTGAGGAAAAAAGATGAGTTCTATTTTCTTTCCCCATGGCAATTAGGCTTTGAGCATTAATTTCCTTACCTACCTTAATTTCGTAATTTCCGAAAAAGAATAAAACTAAAGCATCCAATAAAGAGATAGCCAAGGCTAATAAAGGAATCTTAATCAGAGAAAAAGAAAAAAGTCGACCATAACCCTTGGTCAACATTTCCCAAGCAGCTAAAAGAATCAAAATAGAAATAATTGCTGTTCCCAGATTTTCAGCCTTGTAGTAACCATAAGGAAAGCGCTCATCCGCCTTTTTTTGGGCAATCTTCAGACCAAACCAAGAAGTGAGAATTGATAAAATATCCGAACCACTATGGATTGCATCCGAAATAAGAACAACACTGCCAGAGAGAACACCAATGACTGCTTTAGCCGTTGCCAAAAATCCTTCCAGAAAAATAGCAATGGCTGCTAATCTCTCTCCTTTTTTTAAATTTTCTTTTTTGGCCATAGATTAATTACCTTTTTTGAGCCAATTAAAACTAGTATAGCCCATTAAAAAAACAAAGACTATTCTTCATTATCGTCTTCCTCGTCCCCAAACTCCTCCTCGACCCATACCAGCGGGAGTAGTTGCGGCGGTGGTTTCCTTTAACTCACCTTTTTTATATTGCTCTAGTGCTTCTTTAATCGTAATTCCGGTAACCCCCCCAAAAATCTTAATTCCACTGGAGCTAAGAACATTAACGGCATTAGGGCCAAAGTTGCCGGCAACGACACCACCAACTTTTTTATTAACAATCACTTGGGCTGCAGAAATACCAGCCCCTCTGGTTGCTTGCCCAGCCGTATTTTCCAACACCTCAAATTCTTCAGTTTCACTGTCAACAATTAAAAAACGGGGACAGCGACCAAATCTGGGATCAACTGGACTACTTAAATCTTTGCCTGATGCGGCAATGGCAATTTTCATTTACTCACCCCCTTTCAATCTAATTAAATAGGTTTTCATCACTTTCTAACCATAGGCGAGCCACATTTAGGACATTTCATTTGGTAACAGGGCACACCGACTTGATGGGTGGCTTCATTCTTACACTCAGGGTTGGTACAAACACAAATTCCACCGGGACCTGCGGCAAATGGCCCACCCATTCTGCCTCGACCGGCACCTTGTCCAACCCCTCGCCCTATACCTCGACCAATACCTCTTCCAGCTCTTGGCATAATTATTTCACCTCCTTCCATTTTAATTGCTCTACCTAAAACTAAAGCTTCGGCAATTTTCTTATGAGCGGCTTCTAAAATCCGTTGAAAAGTAGATTGGGAAATCTTCATTTTCTTGGCCGCTTTAATCTGTTCAATTCCATCTAAATCAGCTAATCTGATGGCTTCGACTTCATCAAAAGTCAAACCAACTTCCTTTAAGGAAGCCAACGTGACCCCCCGGGGCTTGAAATAAGTCACCCCAGGCTGAAAGTCTATCCATCTTGGTTTTCTTCTTCTCCCCATTATGAATATATACCCATTATAACAGGGGGAAATTTTTTGTCAAGTTTTTTAATTTAAAGAATGTTTACTTTTTCACCAGAAGCCAGCTCTTTTTATCAAAAGTAGGTGGATGAAAGATACCAAATTTCCCTTTTAGCTTCTTACCCTGAAGAATGAATTTAATTGAGTTAGTTGTTTTTTCTGTTATTTCTAGTTTACCTTTATCCCAAATCTCCACCTTGCCGGCTCCATACTGACCTTCGGGAATGATTCCATGGAAAGATTTATATGCTAAAGGATGATCTTCAACCTGAATCGCCAATCTTTTCTCACCGGCTTTTTTGGGTGGACTCTTGGGCACCGCCCAGCTTTTTAAAACCCCCTCTATCTCCAATCTGAGGTCATAGTGATGATGACTTGCCCAGTGCTCGTGAATAACAAAAATAGGCTCTTTTCCGCCTTTAGCAATCTTGCCTTTTGGCTCCAAGGTTTTAGTGAATTTTCTTTTTTTCTGATAAGTGGTTAAACTCACTCTTTTATTTTACCAGAAATTTATCTCTTCGGAGATTGCTTTTTTGCCCTAGCTGATTGGGCCAAGCCGGGTTTGCGGCGTTCTTTCATCCTGGGGTCACGGGTTAATAAACCAGCTTTTTTTAAGAGAGGATGATAAAGTTCGGAATTCTCTTTGTCTAAGGCCCTGGCCAAACTATGAGAGACTGCTCCTAGCTGACCATTCCTACCTGAACCTACTACTTTAATGGTGGCACTATATTTACCTTCTGTTTTCGTCACCCGAAAAGGCTTTAAATAAATAATTTTATTGACTTCACCAGAAAAATATTTCTCGATTGACTGCTCATTAACCAGTATTTCTCCTTTACCTTTAAATAACCTCACTCGGGCAATAGCAGTTTTTCGCCGACCGACTGCATAGACGTAGGCTTTTTTCCTGCCTCGTTTAGTCCTCCTGCTTGTTTTTTTTGATTTTTTTACTTTTTTGGTTGTCATAGAGAAATATTTAGTTTTTAAGATTCACAAATTTCTTTTCTTGATAAGGATGTTGGTCATCAACAAAAATTTTTAATCTCGTTAATCTTTTATCTCTTAATTTATTTTTGGGCAACATCCCGCTCACGGCATAATGAATTACCTTTTTCGGGTCACGCTTCATTAACTGGGCAAAATTTAACTCCCGAAAACCACCGGGATAACCAGAATGGCGGCGATAAAGTTTTTGTTTCCTCTTGCGCCCACTAACTTCTATTTTCCCCGCATTAATCACCACTACATAATCACCACAATCCAAATTAGGAACGTAATAAGGTTTGTCTTTACCCATTAGATTTTTAGCGATCTGGGTAGCTAATCGTCCTAGAATTTCCCCCTGGGCATCAACTAAAAACCACTTTCTTTTAATTTCACTTGCCTTGGTTATCTTTGTTTTTTTCATCTTTTCCTCTCTTTCCAATCTTTGGCAGAGATTTTTTTATTCCTTTTTTTTCAGGTTTCTCTTTTGGCTTTGGCTTTTCTACTAATTCCAATTTGACCACCATCGCGTCATCTCCTTTTCTTTTGCCTAAACGAATTATTCGGGTAAAACCACCGGGGCGGTCTTTAAACCGAGGAGAAATCTCATCAACCAGTTTATTAACCGCTTGTTTATTATTAAGAAAAGCGGCCACGATTCGTCGGGCATGGAGGGTGCCTGATTTACCGTTAGTCACTAACCGATCAAAAAGCCGCTGTACCGCTTTAGCTTTACTCTCGGTTGTTTTAATTTCTCCATGCAAAATTAAAGCGCTGACTAAGTTTCTAAACAGCGCTTTGCGGTTACTCCGACTCCGAGATAACTTTCTGCCAGTAACGTGGTGCTTCATTTTAAGTGTTAACGAGAAACAAGGTTCTGCGCGCAGCGCAGGTTTTTACTACTTTTTCTTTTTCAGTCCCACTTCTTTTTGAGACAGAGCCGCTTCAACTATCTTAATTGACTTCTCACCCAAATTTTTCACCTTAGCGAGATCAGCTCCGTTAACAACAACTAACTCAGCCACAGTGCCATAACCTCCTTTACGCAAGGCATTAGCAATTCTCGTGGGCAAGTCAAGCTCTTCAACAGTTAAATTTAAAGCTAAGTCAGGCACTTCAATCTTAGCTGTCTTTTTCTTGGGCATCTTTTTTGGCTTAACGATTTGGTAAAAATAGCCAACCAAGATTTCTGCTGTTTTTTTCAGGGCTTTACTTGGTTTTAAACTACCATCGGTCGTAATTTCCAAAACCAACCTATCCAAATCAGTCCGCCGACCAACCCGAGTGGCTTCAACCCGGTAATTAACCTGGCGCACTGGACTAAAAATGGCATCAATCGGAATTTCGCCCAATTTTTCTGTTTTTCTTTCTTCCGCTGGTGAATAACCATAACCTGATTCAACTAACATCTCGGCTTTAAGACGATTTTTCTTGGTCGCCAGATTACCAATCACCAAATCCGGATTAGCAATCTCCACCTTAGCCGGAGTTTTAATATCGCCAGCCTTAACCTCACCCGGACCAGTTTTTTCTAAAGTTAACTTAGCTGGCTTTTCACCATCATAGCTTACTTTAACTTGCTTAAGATTGAGAATAAGCTCAATAACATCTTCCTTCAACCCCTCAAGGGTAGAAAATTTGTGTTTGACACCGGTTATCTTTACCTGAGTAATCGCTGCCCCAGGCAAAGCAGAAAGCAGCACCCGGCGCAGGGCATTACCCAAAGTATTGCCAAACCCCGATTCTAAAGGCTCAATCACAAAATGACCAAAATCTTTGGTTTCTTTTTCTTTTTTAACTTGAAAAAATGGCTCAATCATAAACCTCCTTATTAGTTTAAAGTTTAAAAGTTTAAAAGTAAAATTTCATCGTTCTAACGTGAATAATATTCAACGATTAACTTATCATCAATAGCTGATTCCATTTCATCTTTTTTCGGCAGACGCACCATTTTACCAACTGGACCCTTTCTTTGCAACCATTTAGGGGTATTTTTAGCTCTATCAGCCCAATTTTTCTCTACCGCTACTATCTTCATACCCTTATCGCCCAGGCGAATCGTGTCTTCAGGTTTAACCTGATAAGAAGCAATATTCACTCGCTTCGCATTCACATAAACATGACCATGACAAACAAGTTGTCTGGCAACTGACCGTGAAGGCGTTAAACCTAACCGATAAACAATATTATCTAATCTCGATTCTAAAAACTGAAAAAGAACTTCACCTGTTGCCTGGGGGTTCTTAGCGGCTTTATCAAGATAACGACGAAATTGTCTTTCCAAAACCCCATACAACCGCTTCGCTTTTTGCTTTTCTCTTAACTGTTGACCATATTCACTCACTCTTCGCCTTCTTCTCGGACCATGCTGTCCTGGTGGGACAGCCCCTTTTCTCTCAATTGGACATTTGGGTGAATAACAACGCTCACCCTTTAAAAAAAGTTTTACTCCTTCCCGCCGGCAAAGTCGACATTTAGCATCAGTATATCTCGCCATTTAAACTCTCCTTTTCTTTCTTGGTCTAGGTCCGTTATGGGGCATAGGGGTCACATCGGCAATTAAACTCATTTTAATTCCCGCTGCCCTTAAAGCCCTTAAAGCTGAATCCCTGCCTGGTCCGGGGCCCTTAATATAAACTTCGACTTCCTTAATTCCCTTCGCCAAAGCTTTCTTTGCCGCCGCTTCCACGGTGCCAATAGCCGCAAAAGGGGTCGATTTTCTCGCTCCCTTAAAACCAACTTCGCCTGAACTTCCCCAACAAATTGCATTCCCTTCCAAATCAGTAAAAGTAATAATCGTATTATTAAAAGTGGCTTGGATATAAGCTCTAGCCTTAGCCACTTCTTTAGGTTCTTTTTTTGTTTTCTTGGTTTTGGTCTTTTTAGTTTTTGCCTTTACCATGATTACTTCTCACTCTTTACTGGCTTCTTTTCTTCTTCTTTAGACTCGCGAACAGTAACGCCAAGCTTTGACAAATCTTTCTTTCGCATTGCCCCCACGGTTCTCCGCTTACCTCTTTTAGTCCGGGCATTGGAACGAGTTCTTTGACCACGCGCTGGCAAGCCTTGGGCATGCCTAATTCCTCGATAACTACCAGTTGTCTTTAATTGTTTAATGTTTTCACTTACTATGCTTTTTAGCTCTCCTTCGGTCGGCAGTTTATCAATCGCCTTTTGTAAACGGGTCACTTCTTCAGTCGTCAAATCTCTTATCCTTTTACTAGGGTCAATTTTCGTTTCATCTAAAATAGCTTGAATATTTTTTCGCCCAATACCATAAATAGCGGTTAAACCAATATCCACTTTTTTTTCTACTGGTAAATCAACTCCGGCAATTCGTACTGCCATAATTACCCCTGCCTCTGTTTGTGACGGGGATTTGAACAAATAACATAAACTCGCCCCCGTCGACGAATAATTTTACAATTCTTACACCGTTTTTTCACTGACGCTTTTACTTGCATTTAAACTCCTTTAAAAAATAGAGCTACTTCTCTCGATAAACAATCCTGCCTTTAGTTTCATCGTAGGGTGTTAGCTCAACTCTGACCTTATCTCCAGGCATCACCCTAATATGGTAAATTCTCATTTTGCCTGAGAGATGACATAAAAGCTTTCGACCATCTTCAAGTTCCACCCTGAAAGTAGCGCTCGGTAATGCTTCAGTCACCGTCCCCATCGCTTCTTCTTTCTTCTGTTTAGGCATTCCAGATGATTCTACCAAAATTTAACCTTTTTCTCAAGCGTAATTAGGTATAGATTAGGTTTTAGTTAAAACTAATGGCCCTTGTTTAGTCACTGCTATCGTATTTTCAAAAAGCCCAGCCAGTTGTCCATCAACTGTTTCTATTGTCCAATCATCATCTTTAACCACAACCTCAGACTTGCCTTGGGTGTAAATCACCTCGATGGCTAAAGTCATTCCTGGCTTCAGCTTTTCCGTATTGGCAATTCTCCCTCTTAAATAACCAGGAATGGCTGGTGCTTCATGAAGCTTTTTACCAACACCATGACCGGTAAGAACGCGAACTGGTTTAAAACCAGCTTTCTTAATTTCCTTTTCAATTACCCGAGAAATATGACCTACTCGATTACCTGGCCGCACTACCCTAGTGGCTTTAGCTAAAGCTTTTCTGCCTGCTTCTAGAAATTTCTTGTCTCGACTCTCTTTTCCTATCCTTATTGTTCTTGCCATATCAGTGTGAAATCCCTGATAAAACAAGCCTAAATCTATGCTTAATAAATCACCTTTTTTTAATCGATAATCACTGGGAACACCGTGAACCACTCCTTGATTAACATTCAAACAAGTTGCCCAGTGATAACCCCTAACCATTTTAAAAGAAGGTTTGCCCCCAGACTTAGCCATCAATTCATCAGCTAAACAGTCAATCTCTTTTAGACTCACCCCTGGTTTAGCCTTGGCTAAGAGAATTTCCATGAATCCAGCCAATTTCCTGCCCCCTTTTTGCATAATCTTTATTTCTTTGGTTAATTTCTGGGGAATCATGGCTTCAACCGTTCCATGACGTCCTGATGAATTTCTTCAATCGGTCGCTCGCCGTCAACTTCCATAAGAATTTTTTGCTGACGAATATGGTCAACTAAGGGCTGGGTAATTTGCTGGTAAACCTCCAGTCTTTTTTTCACTACTTCTGGCTTATCATCTTCGCGTTGAACCAAGCCTACTTGGCATTGATCGCAAAGTTCATCTTTTTTGGGCTTTTCCGTAACCAAATTATATTCCCCATCACACTTCGGGCAGACTCTTCGAGAAGAGATTCTTCTGATTGAGGTCTCTTGAGACACTTTTAAAAAAATCACTTTATCCACCTTAGTGTTTTTCTCAGTGAGCATTCTTCGCAAAGCCTGGTACTGACTTAATTTTCGCGGATAACCATCAAAAACAATTCCTCTTCTCGCCTCTGTTTTGGCTAACCATTGACTGACTACCTGGTTGACTATTTCGTCAGGAAGGAGTTCTCCTTCTTGGTTCATAATCCGATCAACTTCCTGTCCAAGAGAAGTTTTTTCTTTAGCAATTTCTCGAAGAATATCACCTGCCTCAAAATATTGGAGATTTAGTTTTTTAGCAACCAATTCTGCTTGTGTTCCTTTACCTGAAGCTGGCGATCCTAAAAAAACAAGATTCATCTTAAAAAGCCCTCGTAACTCCTCATCGTCATCATTGCTTCCAGTTGACGGGTGGTTTCCAAGATAACCGAGACGACAATCAAAATACTGGTCCCGCCAATGGTTAAAGTCGCAATCCCGGTTAATCCTTGAGCAATTGAGGGTAGAATAGCCACTGCACCCAAAAAAATTGCTCCTGCCAAAGTAATCCGATTTAAAATCCGGTTAAGATAGTCAGCTGTTGGTTGGCCAGGGCGAATCCCGGGAATGAAACCACCATATTTCCTAATTTCCTCGGCAATCTTATCAGGATTAAAAACTACTGCCGTATAAAAATAGGTAAAACCAACTACCAAAAAGAAATAAGCCAAATTGTAAACCACCCCTCCAGGCTGGAAAAGACTGGCTAAACTAGAAGCAACTTTAGCAATTATTGGTTGAGGCACGCCCTGCAAAAAATTACCCAACATTGAGGGCAAAAGAATCAAAGAAACCGCAAAAATAATGGGTATCACCCCTGCCTGATTAATTTTAAGAGGCAGATAGGTTGACTGGCCGCCATAAACTTTTCTTCCCCGCACCCGACGAGCATACTGAATTCTAATTTTTCGACTGGACTCATCAATAACGACAATAGCGGTAATCACTGATAAAGCCATCACTAGAAAAACAATCAGATTAAACAAACCAGTGGGATCAAAAATAGCCACCGTTTGACCTATTTGGACAGGGTAACGGGCGACGATACCAGCGAAAATTAACATTGAGATGCCATTACCAATTCCATACTCGCTAATCAACTCACCGAGCCACATTAGGAAAATTGTCCCGGCCACCATCGTCACCACCATACTCACTAACTCCAAAAGAGATAAAGTACCAATAATCTGTTGATTTTTTAATAAAGCATACATTCCAAAAGACTGAACAGCTGCCAAAGGAACGGTTAAAATCCGGGTGTACTGATTGATCTTCTGACGCCCATATTCGCCTTCTTTAGACAATTCCTCCAATTGAGGAATAACCATAGTGAGCAATTGAAAAATAATTGAGGCGTTAATATAGGGGTTTAAACCCAAAGCCATAATCGAAAAATTGGCTAAAGTGCCGCCGGAAAAAATATCTAATAAACCCAAGAGTTGATTTCGCTCGAATAATTGGCGTAAAGCCATCGTATTAATGCCAGCTACCGGAATGTGAGCCGCAAACCGAAAGATAATAAAAATGCCCGCCGTGAACAAAAGTTTCTTTCTTAAATCAGCAATTTTCCAAGCATTAATAATGGTGTTGAGGATTCTGTTCATCTTTATTTAACTTTCTTTTTAGCTTTTTTCTCCTCCGCCTGAGATAGACCAGTTTTCGACTGAGGTTTTTTAGCTTTCCCCTTGGCGAGTGACGGCTTTTCTTTTTTCTTTACAGGGGTTTTCTTTTTCACTTCAACCACTTTTCCCCCTGCTTTGACTATCTTTTTCGCCGCCCCTTTAGAAGTAGGTAATTCAACGATCAAAGCCACTTGTAAATCACCATCCCCCAAAATTTTAGCGCCTTGTTTTTTGGCTTCATCAGCAGCAATAATTTTCTTCTTAATCAAGGCAGTTAAATCGACCTTCTCATCTTTCTTAAAAAGATTAAGATATTTGACGTTAACCACCAAAGGCTTAAGTTTTAATGACTTAAATTTTCCTTTGCCTCGCTGAAAGGGGAGTCTCTTAAGAAAAGATTTTTTAGTTTTCGTTCCTTCAAAAGTCAAACCCACTTTATTGCGAGCTTTCAATCCTTTAGCCCCCCGACCAACCGTATGACCACCCTTACCAGAGCCATAGCCCCGACCAAGGCGTTTCTTTTTTCTTTTAGTGGTTTTGGGTAATTTGTTTAATTCAGACATTCTTCAACTCCCTTCGGTCTCTCAGGACAAGTTTTTCCTTTCCTTTTGGACTCTTGAGTTGCTGCAAGGCCTCAAGAGTGGCATAAACATTATTAATCTTATTATTACTCCCCAGAATCTTAGAAACAATATCTTTAATTCCAGCAGCTTCAACTACCACTCTAACAGAACCGCCTGCTTTAACCCCAGTTCCCGGTGGCGCCGGCTTTAACAGAATTTTGACTGCCCCGCGTTTAATTCGAACTTCATGAGGAATAGTAGTTCCTCTCATCGGCACCTCAATCATTTTTCCTTTAGCCTGCTTCATTCCTTTCTTAATTCCGGAAACAACATCTGGTGCCTTACCCAAACCAACTCCCACTCTGCCTTTTTTGTCGCCAACCACAGTCAGCACCGAAAAACTAATCCGGTTGCCCCCTTTTGTTTTTTTGGAAACCCGATTAACCTGAACCACCTTTTCCTCAAACTCTTTTTCTTCTTGGTTATTTCCTGGAAACTTTCTGTCTCTAAACATATTAATATTAGGGGCTAAAATTTTAGCCCTCCTTTCCTGGCTCCTTCAGCCAGCGCTTTGACTCGACCATGATAGCGGTAAGAACCGCGATCAAAAACAATTTGCCTAATTTTTTTTCTTAAAGCTCTTTTAGCTAAAAGCTCTCCTATTAATTCTGCTTGTTTAGTTTTAGTCTTCTTATCTTTTGATTTAATTTCCTTTTCGTTAGCGGAAACTAAAGTTTTCCCTTGTTCATCATCAATTATCTGAACATAAATGCCTTGATGAGAACGGAAAACCGACAATCTCGGTCTTTTTGTTGTTCCTTTGATTGTAGCTCTGATTCTAGTTTTTCTTTTTTCCTTTAATGTTTTTTTAAACATCTTTATTCTCCAGAACCAAAACCAGCGGCACCGACTTTTCCGGCTTTACCTGGTTTACGTCTTACCTCCTCATCCTGATAACGAATCCCCTTACCCTTGTAAGGTTCGGGCGGTCTAATCTGACGAATTTTCGCTGCCACCTGGCCAACCAGCCCTTTATCAATTCCCGATATCTTAATCACATCATTGCCCTTCACTTCAAATTCAATCCCTTTAATTGGTTCAATTATAACCGGATGGGAAAAACCTAAAGATAAGACCAATTTTTCTCCCTCTTTCTTAACCCGGTAGCCAGTCCCCACCAACTTCAAGGTTTTACTATAGCCCTTTGTCACTCCGTCAACCATATTGGCAATTAAACTCCTCGTTAAACCATGTAAAGAACGACTGAATTTATCATTTTTTTTTCGGTTGACTCTAATTTCACCCTGACTAATTTCTACTCTTAAGGCTGGTCTAACCTTTTGTTTTAGCTCGCCTTTGGGGCCTTTAACTACCAAAACAGCCTGACGATAGTCGACTTCAACGTTTTCAGGTATTTTTATTGGTTGTTGACCGATTCTAGACACGTTCGACTCCTTTTTAGTTTACCCCGAGGACTTCGGCTGAGCTCAGTCGAAGCCCTTGTCGAGGGACTCAGTATAAACATCCTTACCAAAGTTGACAAATAACTTCCCCGCCAAGATTTTTCTTTTTAGCTTCTTTGTCAGTCATCAATCCCTGCGAAGTAGAAAGAATTCTCATCCCAAAACCTCCCCGCAAAGACTTCAGTTCTTTAGTCTGGAGATAAACTCTTAAACTGGGTTTGGAAACCCGTTCTATATGACTAATAGCTGGTTCTTGCTTCGAATATTTCAATTCTAAAACTAACTCTTTCTCTTGAGGCTTTTTACCCTCAACCGCCACCTTTTTGAGATAGTTTTCTTTAACTAAAATTTTGACTAAATTCTCTTTAATCAATGAATAGGGAACTCTTACCCGCTTCTGGCGGACAAGGTAGCTATTTCTAATTCTGGTAATTAAATCACCAATTGGGTCTGTCATTTTACCAACTTGCTTTAGTAACTCCGGGCAATTCTCCTTTATGGGCTAATTCTCGAAAACAAAGCCGACAAAGGCCAAAAAAACGAAGATAAGCTCTTGGTCGTCCGCAAAGTCGACAACGATTATGTTGGCGACTGGAATATTTTGGCTTTTTCTGGTCTTTAACAAATTTTGATTTTTTTGCCATCAGTCTTATTCTTTCTCAAAAGGCATCCCTAATAATGCTAACAATTTCTTGGCTTTCTCATCAGTTTGGGCATTGGTAACAATCGTTATTTCTAATCCTCTCACTTTATCAACCTTAGCATAATCAATTTCCGGAAAAACAATCTGCTCAGAAATCCCTAAACTATAATTACCTTGACCATCAAAACTTTTTAAAGAAACCCCTTGAAAATCTCTTAATCGGGGCAGGACCACTCTCACTAATTTTTCAAAAAAATCATACATCCGCTGACCTCTTAAAGTAACCATTAAACCAATGGACTGACCTTTGCGTAGCTTAAAACCAGCAATTGACTGACGGGCTTTGTTTACTTTTGGCTTCTGCCCGGTAATCACCGCTAAATCATGACTGGCGGCTTCAAGAAGTTTTTTATTATCCATTGCTTCGCTTAAACCAATATTGACAATAATTTTTTCCATTTTCGGTGCTGCCAGAACATTAGTTAATCCCAGCTCTTTGGCTAGTTTGGGAGCAATTTTTTTCTGATATTTTCCCTTTAAATTGGTGCCTGACATTTTCGACAAATTCTACTTTTGTTACCTGACTTATCAATTTGATAACCCACCCTAGTTGGTTTTTTACACTTAGGGCAAAATAAAGCCACATTGGCAACGGCTAAAGGCTTAACAATTTCTATAATTCCCCCTGGTTTCTTTTCACTCTGCTTCCGAGCATGCTTTTTATAAACATTAATGCCCGGAATAAGCACCTTGCCGGTTTTGGGAAAAACTTTTTCAATTTTTCCTTTCCGACCTTTATCTTTACCCCTAAGAATAATAACCGAATCATCTTTTTTTAATTTCATTTTTGCAGCCCCGAAACTTCGGGGCAAGAAAACAAGGTACTCCTTATTTCGAGCTTGCGAGAAACAAGCTCTGCTTATACGACTTCCTGAGCTAAAGAAGCAATTTTCGCATAACCTAAATCTTTAATCTCTCTGGCAACGGGACCCAAAATCCTAGTTCCTCTTGGATTTCCCTGTTTGTCAATAATCACGGCGGCATTATCATCAAAACGAACATAAGAACCGTCGGAGCGGCGGTTTTCTTTTTTAGTCCGAACGATCACCGCTTTGACAATCTCCGAATCTTTAACCATCCCCTCTGGATCAGCCTGGTCTACCACGGCCACAACCAAGTCACCAATATGACCAAAGCGCCGCTTAGAACCACCCAAAACCTGAATGACTTTAAGTTTTTTGGCACCACTGTTATCCGCTGGTTTAAGCACACTCCTTAATTGAATCATTCTTTCATCACCTCAATTATCTTCCATTTCTTCGTCTTACTTATGGGTCTCGTTTCCGCAATCACCACCCGATCACCCACTTTAACTCCCAATTCATCATGAGCATGAAACTTTCTCTTTGTCTTCATTCTTTTCTTATAAATCGGATGGATTTTAAACCTGACTACTTCTATTGTGGCCGTTTTATTCATTTTGGTACGGACAACCTGACCACTGAACTTTTTCATTGGGCTAACTCCTTTTCTTTTAAAATTGTTTTTAAAGCCGCTAAATGATAACGTTGGTTCATTAGGCTCCGGACATTTTTAACCTTACCAGCTTTGAGTTCCAGTCTTAATTTAGCCAATTCGTTTTCAATTTTGGCTATTTCTTTCCGTAATTGAGCAACTGTTTTTTGGTGTAATTCTTGTTTTTCTTTTTTTTTCATCAATTATTCCTTCTTGATAAACTTAGTTTTAAAAGATAGCTTAGCCCCAGCTCGCTTAATCGCTTCACTAGCAGTTTCTTCATCAACTCCAGCCAACTCAAAAAGAATTCTTCCGGGCGTTACCACCGCTACATGATGATCAACCGCTCCTTTACCTGAACCCATCCTTACTCCGGCTGGCTTTTTGGTTACCGGTTTATCTGGAAAGACCCGAATCCAGACTTTACCTTGCCTCTTGGTCTGATGGGTAATCGCTTTTCGAGCGGCTTCAATCTGCCGGGCTGTTAACCAACCTCGACCCAAACATTTTAAACCATAGTCACCAAAAGCCAAAGTTGAACCGCGAACCGACTTACCTTTCATTCTGCCGCGAAATTGTTTACGAAATTTTGCCTTTTTTGGTTCTAACATCATTACTCCTCTCTCTCACCTTTGTGAATCCAAACTTTCACCCCTACATAGCCAAAACGAGTTAAAGCCGGTACTTGAGCATAATCAATATTGGCTCGCAAAGTCTGCAAGGGAATAGCTCCGTCTTTAAAAGTTTCCGTCCGACCAACTTCTGTACCACCGACTCGACCAGCTAAAGCAATTTTCACTCCCTTGGCGCCGGCGCTCATTACTCTCTCAACTGCTTTATTGGCTACTCGCCGGTAAGGCATTCTTTTTTCCAATTGCTGAGCTACCCGAGTAGCGACTATCTGAGCCGACAGTTCTGGGTCTTTTACCTCTTCAACATCAATTTCCAAGTTTTTCTCTGGTTCGGACAAACTAACCATAGTTATTAATTCTTTCTTAAGTAATTCCAAGCCCGAGCCACCCCGCCCAATTACCACTCCCGGACGAGAAACAATTAAAGTAATCTTCATTTTATTAATTGAGCGGTCAATGCGGGCTTCAACAATACCGGCTAAAGCCAATTTATCCATCAGGTAACGACGGATTTTATGGTCTTCAAAAATATTTTTTCGGTATTGCTTGGGATCCCGAGCAAACCAACGCGATTTCCACCGCTTAGAATCCTGTAATCTAAAGCCGAATGGATTAACTTTTTGTCCCATGTTTTTTACCTGTCGCCGCTTTGTCAGGGGCGGACATTCTTTCTTTCTTAGGCTTTTTAACCAACTCTTTCTTTTTCTTTTCCTCTCCCTCAAGAACTATTTTGATATGAGCCATCCTCTTTAAAATCTGATAAACTCTGCCCTTAGCCACAAACCGATAGCGTTTTATTCGCGACCCTTCACCAATTTCCAGTCTCTTAATTTTTAAATCTTCCTTGCTAAGACTAAAATTATTTTCTGCATTGGCTATCCCTTGTCTAAGGGTTTTTAACAACAACCGGGCCCCTTTTTTATTAAGGCTTTTTAAAATTATTTCCGCTTCCAGGGCACTCAGGCCTCGAATTTCAGCCGCCACCAAGCGTAATTTCCTGGGCGTTTGACGAACAAATTTAGTTTGAGCAATAACTTCCATTATTTTTAAGTTTTAGTGACAATTCGCTTCACCATTCGGCCATGACCATGAAAAGTCCGAGTCGGGGCAAATTCACCTAGTCGCTGACCAACCATCAGTTCCGAAACAAAAACGTCAATAAATTTTCGACCATTATGAACCTGAAAAGTATGACCAACAAATTCCGGTGGAATTTGACTGGCGCGCGCCCAGGTTTTAATTGGCTCCCTTTTACCTGTTGCTTTTTGAGCCATAACCTTTTTCAGTAATTTCTGGTCTATATATGGTCCTTTTTTAGACGATCTACTCACTTTTTCTTCCTCTTGATAATTAATTTATCACTATATTTCTTTGGCTTCCGGGTTTTTTTACCCAGAGTTTTCTTGCCCCAAGGTGACTTGGGACTGGGCATCCCGATCCCTGAACGTCCTTCACCCCCGCCATGAGGATGTGAACTAGGATGTTGAGCCACTCCCCGAACGGAGGGCCGAATACCCATGTGTCTTTTTACGCCTGCCTTGCCTAATTTTCTTGTTTTTAATTCTGGCTTACTTACCTGACCAATAGTGGCATAACACCCTTCTTTAATCAGCCTCTGTTCACCTGATGGCAATTTCACCACGACATAGCCTTTTTCTTTACTGGCGATAGTTACTCCTGTTCCCGCACCTCGAGCAATTTGCCCACCCTTGCCTGGTGTTAGCTCAATATTATGAATAACTGTGCCAAACGGAATCCTTTTTAAGGGTAGGGCATTGCCAATCTTATAATTAACCTTTTCACCGGTAATTACTTTGTCACCCACTTTTAACCCTACCGGAGCGAGAATATATCTTTTCTCGCCGTCAGGATAATATAAAAGAGCAATGTCCGCTCCTCGATTAGGCTCATATTCAATCGAAACCACTTGGGCTTCCATTTCCCTTTTATCCCTTTTAAAATCAATCTTTCTTAAAAACCGTTTCTGCCTCCCGCCCTGATGACGGGTAGTTACCTTACCAATGGCATTTCGACCTGAGTGTTTTTTAAGAATTTTCTTTAGTTTCTTTGCCATTTTCTTATTACTCTCCACTCTCTAAGAGATCAATTTTCTCTCCCTCAACTAATTCCACGATTGCCTTTTTCCAATTAGCCTGCTTTATCTGGCGGCGATAACGACCGCTTCTTTTTGTTTTGCCATGGACCATTATTGTTCTCACTCTCTTTACTTTCACCCCAAAAGTTTCCTCAACCGCCCTGGCAATATCAAGTTTATTCGCTTGACGATCAACTTCAAAAACATAGCGACCCCAAGCTGTATCTTGACTTGCTTTCTCGGTTACCACTGGTTTTTTTAAAATATCTTTTGCCTTCACGCCTTTTTACCTAAAAAAGTTTCTTTTAATTTATCAATGCTTTCTTCCATAAAAATTAATTGGTAATGGTTCAAAACCTGATAGGTGTTAAGCTGATTCGCCTGAGCTAAATCGATGCCTGTTAAATTACTGCCGGCTCGAATAACATTTTCCAGGATTTCCGGCAAAACAAGTAAGCTTTTCTTCTTTCCCAAAGGTAAACTTGCCATCATCTCAGCCATTGCCTTAGTTTTAGGCTCAATTTTAGTCAAACCTTTAATGGCAATTATTTCTTTTGCTTTTAACTTACTGGTTAGGGCTGAAAAAAGAGCCTTTTTCTTCATCGGTTTGCTTATTTTCAGTTTATAATTCTCTTCTCCAGTCGGCCCATGCGCCCGACCGCCACCAACAAAAATAGGCGCATATTTATCACCGTGGCGGGCTCGACCGGTGCCTTTTTGGCGCCAAATCTTTTTTCTTGAACCCTTAACTTCACCCCGCGTCTTAGTTTTAGCTCGAGCTTTCCTCTGGTTAGATAAATAAACCCGGACTGCCTGAGCCATCAACTGTTTATTAATCGGCGCTCCAAAAATCTCTTTGGGTAAATTTAATTGGCCTGATTTTTTGCCGGTCATCAGATATAAATCAGCTTTAGGCATTTTACTCAGCCTCCTTAGTTGGCTCCTCAACTGGCTTTTCCTCAAATCTCTCTTCCTTTTTCTCTCCAGGTTTCTCAGTAGATTCTTTCTCTTCTTCTGCTTCCTTCAAAGATTCTTTTGCCTCCTTCTCCCGCTGTAAACGTTCGGCTCGTTGTTCCTCAGTTTCTTCAATCGTCTTTTCACCTTTTTTCATTAGAGAGACAAATTTTTTCTTTTTGCCTGTCTTGGCAACTATTAAAAACCCATTAACGGCTCCAGGTATCAACCCTTTTACCAATATTTCATCATTTTTATCATCAACCGCCATCACCATTAAGCCTTGAATCACAACCCTATTTCCACCTGCCCTCCCCGGCATTTTCTTGCCTTTATGAACCCGTCCAGGCGTGGTCCCTTGACCAATTGAGCCTGGGGCGCGCTCCCGGTCAGATTGACCATGAGTTCGAGGACCACCTTTAAACCCCCAGCGCTTCATCACCCCGGTAAAACCTTTACCTTTTGACCAACCGGTGACTTTGATCTCATCTCCGGGCTGAAAAACATCAGCGACCTTAATTTGGTCGCCAACCTTGATTTTTTCACCAACTGGTTCTTCCAGCCTGATTTCTTGCAAAAAACGAGGCGCTTTTTTTAGACTAGCTCCTCGAAAATGTCCTTGTAATGATTTACTTACCTTAGTTATTTTTTTCTCTCCGAATCCCAGTTGAATGGCATCATAACCATTTTTCTCTTGCCTGATAATATGAACCACGTAACAAGGTCCGGTTTTGATTTTGGTAACCGGAACTCGCCCACCATCTTGGGTAAACTTTTGGACAGTTTCACCTTTGGTACCTAAAATAGCCTTTAACATCTTAAACCACCAAAAAGAGTGCCGGAGGCACTCTTAGTAGTTACTCCCTAAACTAGCTTAATTTTTTCAATAGGTGTCTAGTCTCACCTCCATTGGGAGTGATTATAGAGAAAAACGGAAGAAAAAGCAAATCGGCTCGAAGGGCGTAACTTTAATATAACCAAGGGTTTTTCCCATATTATCAAGGTTTTTGAGGATTTTAGGTTTGTGCAGGAATTGAGAGAAGAAATAAAACAAATAAGAAACCCTTCTCAGCTCGCTCGATGTTAGAGATTATTTATGATATATTTTTATTAAGCATGGTAAACGAAGAACAAACTATTCCTACACCAGAAACTCAACCAGCTCCTCAGGAGCCCGCTCAACCAGTTACCCAAATGTCTGAAACCCCTAAACAAAAATCCTGGATGGTCATCGGCTTAACTATGTTAATCCTAATTCTTCTGGGAACAACTGGTTTTTTTGCATATCAAAACTATCAATTAAAAAAACAGGTTGTGCAAAAACAGTCTACTCCATTGCCAGAAGTAACTAAGAAGCCAGAAATTCCCAGCCCCACACCAACTGACAGTTCAGATAGAAGTTGGGAAACATATTCCTCTGAATCTATCGGAATTTCATTGGAGTATCCTCAAAACGACATATTACAAGAGCCCCAACTTGAAGCTATTTTATCAATAAATTATTCAGGTAATCGGTATATAAATTCTGAACTGCAAGATGGTTATGCGTTAAGCATTTTATATACACCAATAGATGCAAATACAACTTCTGCAAAAGAGCGTGCAAATACAGCTAAAGACTTTGAATCAGAACGTTGCACCACTTCAGCCATTTCCACCTCCGAAATTGATAGAAAAGAGGCTTATTTATTCACCAGTACAGATTGTACCTATGACACAATTCTTTATTTTGTCAGAGGAAACACCCACCAATACGAAATTAGAACCGAACACAATGGGGACATAGCAAAATACCGAGAAATTACGAAAAAAATTGTCGAGTCAATTAAGTTCCTCTAAAACTATCCAAACTTGAAACCAAGCTAACTTGGGTCTAATCTTAAAGAGATTATACGAGCACTAGTACGAAGTATAATAAGTTCCAATTGGCTCCCCCTAAAGGACTTGTTCTGCAACCGCAAGTTAGAGTTTGATTTCAACTTACAAGATATTCAAATCTTATTTGGGGAACTTCATCTGCAACCTGCTATTTCTCAAACCTACTAAAAATCAAAGTCACGAAAGCCAAAACTCTCTCCTCTGCCTCTATCTTGCCAAGGTCTAACTCCTGTATAAAGTATCTTTACCCCCCCTGCTTCCCAAGCTCTGACTGTGTGTTTCAGGTCTTTTGCTACTCTGTCAATTGATTGAAAAGAGGGTGTTATACTTCCGTTCTGGTCGCCTTCATTAAGATAAACAACTTTCGTTATACCGTGCTGTTTCAGTGTTTTGGCATCAGGAAAATCTCTATCTTTATATGTATAAGTATTGTCAAACTCTTTGCTACCAGGAAGACGAAAATCGTCTCTGTGAGTATCTAATATAAAGACTGGTGGTGCATCAGCCCTTATTTTGCCCTCTGCTTTCAATCTTTTTACTTCATCAGCGAAATACAAGAGGGTTGCTAACTCTTGCTCAGTTTTATTGGCTCCATTTTGGTGGGGTTCTGTATCAAACATCACAATAGGTTGGTATCCCAATTCCCTCGCCAACTTTACTGCCATTGCGACACTATGAGCACCCCCACTATCTAACACAACTGCCGTTTCTCTACCTAAAACCCCAGTTCTTATTAAATTTCCTATTCCGCCTTCGCTTGTTATCTCGCCTTCGCTATATCTCGGTTTCAAGTCCTTCGCAAATTTGTCAACCGCATCAATGGTTTTGGTTTTTTCAAATCGCCCAAAAGGACTACCCTCTGGGGCAGACCACGCTTCGTTTAATCTGTTTCTATCAAGATACCTTTTCCATTCAGAAGCCCCAGAACTATCAGTATCCTTTGCTCCAACAATTGAAAAAACTTTTTCTGGAGCACTCTTGGGTGTTATTCCTAATTCTGTGTTACTGCCATCCATACAGAGATTATAACAAAAATGTTAAAGAATGTTAAAATAGAGAGGTATTTGGTTATTTTGAAAAAGTAATGAAATATAATGACAGGTAAAGAAAAACTATATTTTCTCCTAGACGCCATTGATGACGCAAGGGCTTTAGCCCCTGTTGGTCAACCTGTTTTAATACACCCCCTTAATGACCTAAACAACAAGTATTCGCATATTGAGTTGGAGCAGTTATTCACCAAACTAGAAAAGGATAAAAAAGTCTTAAAGGTTTTGAAAACATTGCCTACAATGGGTGTTTTTAGCGATTTAGACCCTTACGCAGACCTTGGTGATGGTTGTTATCACCTAAAGATACTCCCTGCCTTTGATAATTACTTTTTGAAAATCCAACAAGAGCCTGAATATCAAGAGTTTACAGGTAAAAAGCCAGCAATTAGCCCGACAAAGCCCAGCAGAAATACCCTTATGACCTATGAGGAAAAATTAAACCTTATTGTGAAGGCAGTAGTGGACGCAATGAAAGCGACCCGCAAGGGTCAGCCTACGACGCTTTACCTAAACGCTACGAATGGGCTAGACAGCTTGGATAGAGAGGAAATACACAATATCCTTTTACAACTCCAAGATGAAAACGCTCTCAAAGTTAATCCAAAAACCAACAGGCTTTTACCCCTTAGTCAACAGCCAACTAACCCAAATTACTTCTTACTAGATATTCTTGATGGCTTTGACGATTGGTATGAGAGTTACTTATTAAAGCAAAAGTCAAAACCTGAAAACCTTGACTGGCTTAATCTTCTTAAAATCCTTGATGTTTGCTCGGACATTGACCAGCAACTTCAAGTTGCCAGAAACACAACAATAACTATCCCTTCTTTCCCCTATCCATATATAGGCAGATTTTTAGAATTGTTTCCATACGATAGTATCGGGACAAGAAAAAGTTACCAAAAATACCGATGGGAAGGCACTCAATTCTTACTCAAAAAAGACATAGTTTCAAAAGCCAGATACGATAGTGATGATGTGCTGGGATATGGCAACATAGTAATGAAAATTAACCTCGTAAGGTTTAATAATTTTTATAAAAACATTAAAAACCAATTTGAAAAACAAAAAAAGTCTTTTGATAAAGAAAAATCAGATACGCCTAAAAGAATAGACCGAACCGTCAAGGAAGAAGCTGTTTGGTCTAATGATTTTAGATGGGAAGGCAAAGACTTTGTTTTTGGCAAATACGGCAGTATCAATTTCATAAGCAAAGATAGAAAGCATATTCTCAAAACCCTTACTGATAAAAAGGGTGGCTGGGCTACTATAAACGAATTGCAAGGTAGTAAAGACGCTGGATATGTTCGTTCAACCATTAAACAAATTGAGGATAGACTGCCCAAAGAAGCTAAAGAACATATTGAAATTGTTTCAACACAAGATGACAACAGTAAGGAAAAGCCCAACCAAGGGGCATACAGAATCAAAGTTAAACCATAACCTAAACCCCCTTTAGGTTTGTTCCTCCATACAAGTTTTGTTTTTAGCCTTCAAACCTAAATCTCCTAAATCTTGACCTCAACTCCTGTTAAGGTGAGAAACTTTGCTTAATGGAAATAGGCAAAGCCATTCAACTTGAGAAAACGAAGCCTCAACCAGAGGGGTTAGTTTTGACACCCGAAGAAAAGAAACGATTAGTAGATTTCTTTGCTGTCCTTATTGAAATTGACCAGAGAAATAAAAGAAGGGAGGCAAAACAAAATGAAAAAAATTGCACCTAAAGATATAGAAAAAATGAGCCTAGATGAGTTTATTGAACGGGAATTGAAATATACAGAAGAAGAATTAACAAAAATGGGTTATTTCAAAGATAAAAGCAAAAATGAAAAGAATAAGCGAAATTCAAGTCATACCAATTAAACCGCAAAACGGCTTGGTAGCCTTTGCTAGCCTTGTTTTAGACGAAAGCCTCTATCTTGGCTCAATAGGCATTATAACCCGCCCCAGAGGGGGCTACAGGCTTGTTTACCCCACCAAAAAAGTGGCTGAAAGAAATCTCAACATCTTTTACCCAATCAATAAGGAATTTGCATTAACCATAGAAAACGAAGTTGTAAAACAGTTTGAAGAAGTAATGAAAAAATATGATAGACACAATCGTTTTAACTCTTAAAACAGGTATGTTTACAATACTTGACCACGAAAAGTTTAGTCCGTCAACCAAGGGGCTTTATGACCCTGCTGGCTACTATCGCTTGGGTGGCAGGGCTAACATCACTTGCAAGCAAAATCCGATACCTAGTGAGCTTAAAAAGGGCATTTATAAGCCAAGACTGACCGTAACTAAGCGAATAAACAGAGAGGGCAATTTTGAAACACCTCTTAAAATTGAGTTTTCAATCCCAAAATTGATTTACGGTAACAACTTTGATGAACTAACGGACAAGGATTTTCCTACCGTCATTCAAAAACTAAAGACTGTTTTAAGAGAAATGGGGGTATATTTACTAGAAAAAAACCTTGTAAACGCTCTTGTTTCATCAGCCCATTATTCAAAAAACCTCGTTTTGACTGATTACACCACACCTTATACCTATCTTGAGCAACTAACCAAACTAAATATCAATAAACGGCTGGACACCAATAGGACAGATTTTAGGAACGAGGGGCATAGCCTTAAGTATCGGGCTAACTCGTTTGAGATAGTCTTTTACGATAAAATCAAAGACTTGCAACAAGCAAAAGTAAGTGAGAAGCGAGCCGAGGAAAAAGATAATGCTTTACAGCTTAACTTACTTGATGTCCTTAACCATAGAAGACCGCTTGAGGTCTTACGAGTTGAGATACGGCTGAACAAACGACAAAAAATTAACCAAATCCTCAAACATATTGGTAAGGAAATTGAGCCTACCTTTATCAACATCTTTAATCAAGACACGGCTAAAAAAGTCTTACTACACTACATCAATGAAATTGAAGACGCCTACCCGCCTCTACTCATTTACCAATACGACAGCCCCAAAAAATTCTTTGAGAGGCTTCTAATAGCAAATCCAAAATTAAAACCTACTCAAGCTCTGGAGTTAACAGCTTTTAGGGCATTACTTGAAGAAATTGGTGTGAGAGAATACAGACAGATAACCAAA
>Ga0307437_1000291_pt1 | contig 41637 bp, 30 predicted proteins | sample SalMarWE160390MG_FD_202146 | JGI IMG/M metagenome (GOLD analysis project Ga0307437, IMG submission 202146) | Salt marsh sediment microbial communities from the Plum Island Ecosystem LTER, Massachusetts, United States - WE1603-90 | ecosystem: Environmental > Aquatic > Marine > Intertidal zone >...
TGTTATAATTGTAAATTTAGATAAACTCACATACGCGGGTAATCTTGAAAGCCTTAAAGATGTTGAGAAAAAATACGGCATTTCTTCCAGAAACCAGAAACCACGTTATTTTTTCGTTAAGGGAGATATATGTAACAGAAACCTAGTGAATTCCCTCCTCTCTGGGAAATACTTTAAAAAGAATCTAAAACCTGATGCTATTATCAATTTTGCTGCCGAATCTCATGTAGATAGAAGTATTCTTGACGCCGAACCTTTTATAGATACAAATATCAAAGGCACTCAGGTTTTACTTGAAGCCGCACAAACCCACTGGCAAAAACTAAAACCTAAAACCCAAGACCTAAGACCTAAACTTTTCATCCACATCTCTACAGACGAAGTCTACGGTTCACTCGGGAAAAAAGGCAAATTTACGGAAAGTTCTCCTCTCTTGCCCAATAGTCCTTATTCTGCGAGTAAAGCTGCGGCAGATTTAATTTGCCGTTCATATTACAAAGCGTATTCTCTTCCGGTTATAATTACAAGAAGTTCGAACAATTACGGACCATATCAGTTCCCTGAAAAGTTAATACCTCTAATGATAAAAAACGCCCTCGAAGGAGAAACACTGCCCGTTTACGGAAAAGGAATGAATATCAGGGACTGGTTGTATGTGGAAGATAATTGCCGTGCTATTGACCTCGTTCTCAGGAAAGGGAAACCGGGCGAAATTTACAACATTGGCGGAGAAAACGAGATGGAAAACAGGAAAGTAGTAAAACTCATCTGCGATATCCTGAAAGAAAAGGCTGGGCGGGACTCAGGACTCACGACTCGTGACTCCAGACTCGATAAACTCATTCGGTTCATCGCCGACCCACGCGGCAAAGCCCATGATTTTAGATACGCCCTCGATTGTTCCAGAATCGAAAAAGACCTTGGCTGGAAACCCACCCTTCCGTTCGAGGAAGGGCTCCGAAAAACAATTGATTGGTATCTAAGCAATCGAGATTGGGTAAAGAAAGTCGTAACCGGCGAATATCAGAAATACTACAAAAAGATATATAAATAGAATTTAAGAAATCATACGAATGTAGCAAACAATATTCATCTGATTACAAGCTTCTTTACTGGAACTGTTTCCTAATGAACTATCTTATATAAAAAACTTTAAAAGTTTATTATCTCAACAATTATTGCTCTAATCGCTTAACGTTTTCAGCCTTTCTTCCCTTCTTCCCTTCCACAATGTCAAACTGCACCTGGTCACCTTCATTCAGCATTTCAGTGCCGTCTGTAAGTGCAGATGCGTGAACAAAAACATCATCTTCGCCTGCGACTTCAATAAAGCCGTAGTTTTTCCTCTGACTGAACCATTTTACTTTACCTTCTGGCATTTTACTAAACCTCCTACTTTAAGTTACTAACTATTCAACCAAACTAATACAAGCTGTCAAAAAACTACCCATTATATGGGGGATACTTAAAGGGATCTTTTACTAATAGAAACCTTAATTTAAGTATAGCCCCTCTTCCTAAATACTGATATAATTATACTCAAAAATTCATTTTAGTCAACAGGAAATCTTCATTTTTTGAAAAATTCTAATTTTTATTATCAGTCATCCGTCTGCTGTCATCGGTCGTACCTCGTTGCTTCTCTTCGAAGTGTCCCCCTTGACTTCTTTCCTGTAAATTGATAAAATAAAGCCATGTTGAAACAAGATAAAGATAAAAATTCAAAAAAAGTTTTAGTTACAGGGGGAGCAGGATTCTTAGGCTCACATCTTTGCGAAAAATTATTGGAAGAAGGATACAGTGTTATCTGCATGGATAATTTTCTAACTGGAAGAATGGAGAACATCGAACACCTTTTAGGAAAACCTAATTTTACTTTTAAAAAACATGACGTTACAACTTACATGGACGTTAAAGGCAGCCTGGATTACGTTATGCACTTTGCGAGCCCGGCAAGTCCGGTCGACTATCATAAACACCCAATCCACACATTAAAAGTAGGAGCTTTAGGAACATATAATTCTCTCGGTCTGGCAAAAGATAAAAAAGCCATCTTCTTATTGGCATCTACATCCGAAGTGTACGGCGATCCGGAAGTAAATCCTCAAAACGAAGAATACTGGGGACACGTAAATCCTGTTGGTCCGAGAAGCGTATATGATGAAGCCAAGCGTTATGCGGAAGCAATAACAACCGCTTATCATAACGTACATAAAATCGATGTCAAAATCGTGCGAATATTCAATACTTATGGTCCCAGAATGAGAATCAAGGACGGAAGGGCTCTCCCCGCTTTTATGTGTCAGGCGTTAAAAAATGAGCCTATAACCGTTTTTGGGGATGGTTCTCAAACCCGTTCGTTTTGTTATGTGGATGATTTAATAGATGGAATTTACAAATTACTTATGTCTAATATCAATTATCCTGTCAATATAGGGAATCCGAACGAAATCAGTATCCTTGATTTTGCGAAAGAAATATTGACTTTGACTAAAAGCAAAAGCGAAATTGTTTTTAAACCTTTACCAATTAACGATCCAAAAGTCCGTAGACCCGATATAAGTAAAGCAAAAGAACTTCTTGGCTGGGAACCAAAAGTTTCGAGAGAAAAAGGCTTAAAAAAAGTCCTCGATTATTTCAAAAAAGAACTCGGTATATAAAAACCGATTAAACCACAAAGTACACAAAAACCACGGAAAAAAGTTGGTCTGTTGGTCGGTTGGTGCGTTAGACTGTTACAACAAAGACCGAAGACCGAGGACGGCAGACCGGGTTTAGAAAAATCGAAAAATGGGGAAATTAGGAAATGGGACTATTTCACTGTTTTGCTATTTACCTATTCAACACCGATGCGAAGAATCTGAATCACCCTTGACAAATGCTTGATACCTCTATACCTTAACTGAAAATGAGGAGCTTTATGGGGTTAATTAATAAGATATTTATCTTGTGTTTGGCCGTTTTATTGGTTTCGTGTGAATCAGGCAATGTCAGGCAACAGGGTATGCGTGTACCTGAGAGGTATGGCGCTTCACGATATTCTCAATTATCGGAACAGGCAAAGCGTAGATACTTAAAGGAATATTACTTCTATCCTGATGTGGTAATAGATAAAATTATAAATGGCGAAATTTTTAAAGGGATGACTACCGAGCAGGCTATATTCAGCTGGGGAAGACCGGACCAAATTGACCAAAAAGAAGGTTCCTGGGGAACTACCGAAAAGTGGTTGTACGGTGTCGACTCACAGGGTTATAGTTACAAATACCTGCTTTTCAAGAACGGAAGGCTGAATGACTGGAAAGAATAACCTCTTACAGGAAAATAAGTAATAATATCACTCTAATAAAATTCGGTTCTTATTCATAGCGTAGCAAGGCTACTGAAATGTAAAAATCAAATATCAAAATTTAAAATTACAAATCAAAATTCAAAAATGGATAAAAAAACAAAGAAACAACAAATCAAACGAATAACAAAAAATTTTTTTAGTTTTTACGGTTAGGGGAAGGGATAATTTTGCATTTTTATATGTCATTTTGCTTTTTAATTTTTAATATTTAATTTCTAAGGAAAACAAAATCAAATGAGATATTTTTTTCGCAAAAAAACAAAAAGTCAATTGGCAATACTATAACTATGAGGGTTCTGCTTATAAATCCGCCCATATATGATTTTGCCGTTTATGATTTTTGGATGAAACCTCTTGGCTTATTATATCTTTCAAGTCTTTTAAAGAAAGAAAAACATCAGGTTCGTCTACTGGACGTGACAAACCGATTTGACCCTTACTTTAAAAATATTAAAGGCGATTCTTTTGGCAGAGGTAAAATCCAATCTCAGAAAGTCCAAAAACCCGAAGTATTAAAAGATATTCCGGGAAAATTCAAAAGGTATGGCATCCCTGCGAAAGTAATAAGAGAGAGAATCCGGGATTTTAACCCTGAAGTTGTAATGTTAACCTGTAGTATGACTTACTGGTATCCGGGATTACTTGAAATTAAAGAGATAATAAAATCACTCGGAATAAAACCTGTTTTACTTCTTGGCGGTATTTATGCGTCTCTTCTACCCGGGCATGCAGGAAAACTTGGATTTGATAGAATTTACTCAAAAAACGAAAATTACATCGAAGAAATAGGACTTGAGATACCGGAACATTTCAGTTTTTTTCCGCCTCCGGATTACTCTCACTATTCCAATTTAAGCTATGCCTGCCTTTCTACTTCCATAGGATGCCCTTTTAATTGTCCCTACTGTTCCTCTTCTTATTTTTGTAAAACCAAAGAAGACAAAAAAGAAAAACAAATTGTAGAAGAAATTTACCATTTATACAAAAAAGGAATAAAAAGATTCGCCTTTTACGACGATGCTCTTTTAATTACACAAGAAAGATTTATCCGTTTATGTGAAAAGATTAAAGAAAAAGGAATAGCGGCTTCTTTCTTTACGCCTAACGGGCTTCATTCAAGATTTATTTCCTTAGAGGTCGCCCGTTCAATGTATGAAACCGGATTTAAAGAGCCAAGAATTTCACTTGAAACAGCTGTCAAAAGTATACAGGAAAAACTTTCCACGAAAACCTCGAATTATGAATTTACAAGAGCCGTAGAAAATCTTAGAAGTGCAGGATATAAGAATGAAAATATTTATACTTATCTCCTTGCGGGAGCGCCAAGAATAAGTTTTGAATCTGTAGAACAATCAATTCTTTACGTTGCGAAAACCGGAGTAAAAATATCCCTCGCGGAGTTCTCCCCCATTCCGAGAACAAAAATGGAAGAAAATCTACCGGACCCTCTTTTTACCAACAATACCGTTTACTATCATCACAAAAAGAAAGAGAAAGAAATGGTAAGAGTAAAGAAATTAGCTAAGGAAGTCAATAAGAGCATCGGCTAACAATTAGAATTCGGAATTTGTTAATGACAAAAATATATATAATTTAATTTTATTTCCATTGTAAATTAAATATCAAAAATTAAAAAGCAAAATGACATATTAAAATGTAAAATTACCCCTTCCCCTAACCGTAAAAACTAAAAAAAATTTGTGTTATTCGTTTTATTTGTTGTTTCTTTGTTTTTTTATCCGTTTTTGAATTTTGATTTGTAATTTTACAGTTTGATATTTGATTTTTGAATTTTATTAAAGATTATCGATAATATTCCACCTGGCGATCCATTTTCCCTGTCTGTCACCTGCCGGGTTAAATTTTACGTAATCTTTAGGAAGATCTTTCCCCTTTATAGGAGCTTCAATCTCTATAGTTTCAAGTAAATAACCCAAACGAGCCAACAAACTTTTATTGTGACACCTGATGGCATATTTTATCAGTTTTTTAATTGAAATAAAACTGAGAAAATCTTTTAGAATGTATCTAAGCTTAATTAAATCCGGACCGTATTCTGTTTCTTCCAGACAATCCACAATTGCTTTCTCAGGTTCCGCCATTGTAACTTCGTTTCCGTTAATATTTAACTGACAAAATCCGAAGAATTTATATGGTTTAAGGGTAATATACTTAAAATTGTATTTTTTAAATGCTATAGGTCTTTTACGTTTTGGAGTTGCCACATAATAAATTTTAGTGTCCGGAACTTTCTTTGTTCTGTATACAGATAAGGCTGTTTTAAAAGAAATATAGGAGGGTTGGACAGTTCTTGAGGCAATGAGAAAAGGATATTCGGAACCTTCAGGTAAGGTATATTTACCTTTTTCAATTTCCTCTATCTTTTTTTCCATTTTAAGCTGGTATGCCATTTGAGAAGCATAATTGTTGGAAATATGAAACAAATCACATATATCGGTGATGGTGAAATAACTAATTCCTGTTTTTCTCAAATTAGACAGTATCAATCTCTTTGTAAGTGACATATATAATATTAACCAAATAAGACTAAGTAGTCAAGGGGCGGTGAAGCGTCTTGACTAATTCTGCACTACATATATACTTAAATAAAAAATCAGAAAAGCGAGGTAACTCATGGAAAAAAAGGAAAAAGAAATTAAAGTCAGATTTCCGGAAAAAATAATGGGTGGTTCATACGCCAACCACATGATAGTCTTACACACGAAAGAGGAATTCATCATGGATTTTATAATGGCATCGCCTCCTGCAGGCAGTGTTACAGCCAGGGTTATTACCAGTCCCGGACATATGAAACGAATAATCAACGCTCTGCAGGACAACGTGAAAAAATATGAAGAAAAATTCGGAGAAATAAAAGAAGCCCAGCCTCCGCAAGGCTTTATTGCCCCGGAAGTAAAACCGGCTTAATAAACCAATTAATATCGGCCACAGCTCGCTGGCCGTAAAATAGGATTTTGGATTTAGGGGTTAGGATTTAGTAAAAAAAATCATTTATGCTATTAGTGTGAGTTATAATTTCGGGTTTCGTGTTTTTAGTTTCGAGAAAAGTGAGTAGGGAGTGGAAAGCAGGTCGGAAACCGCTCTCGGTATACCGCTAACCGCTTTAAACCCTACACCTCTCTTTTTTTCTTTTAAAATTTTTTAGCGGAACGCGGATGGCGGTCAGCGGATAGCCTAACATCTTTGTGCTCTTTGTGTGCTCTGTGGTTCAAATTCCGGGTTGTGGGCAGGACTACATTCTTGAAAAACTGTTTAGATTATACAGGTAGGCCCCTACTTTTCCCGGAACCAAGTCTTCGTCTCTGTAGTTCGCCTTCTTCACATAAACACCTTTTGCATTTGCTTCAATTGAAGTGAAATCGTTTTCGAAAAAATACTTTATGGCATCCAGGCGTCTTGAATCCATTAGATAAGAACTCGCTTCATAAGTTTTATCCGAACGTATTATATAACTTTCGTCTAAAGAAGCATCGCCGAATTGTACTTCTTCCCCCCACCGGAAAAGGATTTGATTTAAAGCCTGTTTTCTCATAATTCTAAAATTGAATCCAACCGGATTCAATAACTCCAAAATTAGAAATGATGGATTGTCTTTTCCTCCGAGGGTTAACCTTAATCGAATCTCCGGTCCGTAATTCAATATTCTGATGTAAGTTCCTGACATAAAAGTAGATTTTATTTCGGCATTTAGCATCTCAGCTAGGGGACCAAGTTTCCTCTGGACTATCTTACCGGAAACCTTTACTATAATATATGTCAATAACGATACTCCAAATATAGCAAAAACAACAATTGTAGGTATGTCTAAATTCTCTAAAAATCTTTCAATTAACATAATAACCCCCTATTCCATACTAAATTAAATATCAAACATTAAAAAGCAAAATGACAAACAAAGTTGGCCTGTTGGTCAGTTAGTCCGTTGGAGTGTTTAAAAAACACATAAAAAATCCTGTAAATCTGCGTTAATCTGCGTCCAATTATTAGTGTATTGTGGGATGGGTTTTAAACAACAATTCATTTTTTCTCTGTGTTGCTCTGCGTGCTCTGTGGTTCAGATTCCCCGAAACAGTACAGATATCCGTTTCTTGAGCCGACATAAATTTTTCCGTCCCATGCAATAGGTGTCGCTTCGAATACTCCGGGGTATTTATTGTCAAGTAATTCAAAATCCCCTTTTTCATCAAATTCAAATAGATATATTCCACCGTACCCGGCAGCAATAAGTCTGTTTCCGACAATAATTGGCGTGGAAATCGAGCCGCCTATTCTTTTCTTAAAAACAAGCTTCGGCGTAGGATAAGTTTTTTTGTTGTTCGGACCGTAGACTTTTCCCTTTTCTTCATCTATTTCTTTATGATTGACAACATACAGGTATCCATCTATTGCTGAAAATGCGGCAAGGTAAGGATGATTTTCAAGCCTTGTTCTGTCGTTTATACTAGCAGAACCTATTACTCCTCCTTGCCATTCTGCTAATGTGGCATTGCCCGTTGGGAAATACCACACAACCGCTTCGGATTCGCTTTTTGAAGGATCCAGTTTAAATACGCCTCCTTTCCCTTCTATATACTGCTTCTCCACAGTAACAAGTATGCAGCTGTCTTCGGTAGCAACTGGTGAACCATCCATATCGGAACCTATGTAAAAATCCCAATCGATTTTTTTTGTTTTAAGATTATAACCGTACACATGACCGGAACCCGCAGTTATGTAAATACAGTTGTTTAAAAGACAGGGCGAAGATTCGATTACCAGATTCCCTCTGTGTTTCGCGATATCTTTGTTGTTATAAAGATTCAATTCTTGATATATTTTAGGCTGTTCCATACCGTCTTTCTTGATCGTGCTGTCGGGATTCGGATTCAGTACCGTAAAGATTGCGTTCTCCAGACCAATGTAAGCAGTATCATTAAGAATAAGAGCTGACGCGTCAACATCTCTGCTGTAACTTGCCGTTTTTTTCACGTCTAACTTCCAATATTCTACACCATAGAAATATGATACTGCCCTGAAACTAGGAATCTTATCCGAGTGAAGAGAATTCTCTGCACCCCTTCTGCTTCCCTGAAGAATTATAAGGCTTTTGCCGAAATTTCGGGCATACTTGTTAGACCAGATCGTACCGGTACCTTTAAGTACATCATCATATTCATATTCCCAAATGGTCTTACCTGTAATTAAATCAATCTTTTTTAATTTATGGTCGTATGCTCCCTGTATCAAATAGTATTCCCCGTCTTCTTCCACTAAAAGAGGTTGTCCTGTCCAACCGCATCCAGCCCATGTTACAGCTCCCTCATCACGTGAGACAACCGTTTTACCGCTACCCAAAAACTTTTTCCATATTACATCAAGCTTTGAAGGCGCTTTGTTTCCGTAATAATTCCTAGAAAAATCTCCGAGAAAAGTTCTTATCTTTACATCCACGTCTATGAATTTACCGTATGAAAGTTTTTCAAAATCTTGAGAATAAAGATTCAAATCAAATACTATCAGAGAAAAAAATAATCCGCAGAGAAGATATAGTTTTTTTGTTATTTTCAATCTAACACCTAAAACCCAATACCTAAGACCTAACATTACTGCAGAAACTTCTCGCCCAACTACACATCTTCTTTGCTTTGCTTTATAAGCTCATCGAACCTGATAACTCTGACCCCTGCTTCTTCAAGTATTTCCTTTGCAAATTCATCAGGATAACCATCTTTGTAAATAATTTCTTTTACTCCCGCATTTATCAACATTTTAGCACAGGTAAAACACGGATGGGTTGTCACATAGAGCGTCGAATCCTCTATTGAGACTCCCATTTTAGCTGCCTGAATTATGGCATTTTGCTCGGCGTGTATTGCTCTTGAAAGTTCCATTCTCTGTCCGGAAGGAATTTTGAGCTCATCACGAAGACATCCTCCTCTTTCTTCGCAATGTACTATATTTTCAGGTGGTCCGTTGTATCCGGTAGTTAATATGTGTCTATCCCTAACAATAACCGCTCCGACTTTTCTCCGGAGGCAAGTTGCTCTCGTGCTTACAAGTTCAGTTATTTGCATGAAATACTCATGCCAGGAAGGTCTGCTCATAATTTATTTATTACCTCCTGTATTTCAGAATGGATTATCCCGTTTGAGGCAATGACATTATCAGACAGATGATTCCAGTTACCATCAAAAAAATTCGTGATTTTTCCGCCCGCCTCGCTTACAATTAATCCTCCTGCGGAAACATCCCATATCTTAAGGCTCTTTTCCCAGTAACCATCAAGCCGTCCGCAGGCAACATAACAAAGATCGAGGGCTGCTGAACCAAAACGCCTCACTCCTCTCGACTTCATCAGAAGTGCCGAAAACTCCGGTATATTTGAATCTTTTCCGCTTTTTTTTATATAAGGAAATCCGGTTGCGAGAATCGAATCGCTGAGCTTGTTTCTTTTAGAAACCGAGATAATATAATCGTTTAAGAAAGCTTTTTTCCCTTTCTCAGCATAAAATAATTCTTTATGTAAAGGGTCGTAAACAACTCCAATTTTCAAATCTCCATCCGATTGATAAGCAAGAGAAATACTAAAAATAGGTATACCCGAAGAGAAATTGTTGGTTCCATCCAGAGGGTCGATAATAAAAGCTTCTTTTTCTTGCCAGTTATCTGGTTTTGTTTCTTCCGCTATTATTCCTATTTCAGGATATTTTTTTCTTAACTCGGAGATGATTAACTCCTCTGATTTTTTGTCTGCTGTTGTTAAAAGCTCACTTCCTTCCTTATTTTCGATTTCAAAATTTCCTCGAAAAAACCCCATGAGTATTTTGCCCGCTTCCTTTGCGGTTTGTTTAAGGAATGTAAGCTTATCATTTCGAGAGGAGCTCATTATGAATTTACCTTAGAGAATCTAAAGAAAAGAAATTTTCAGAATATGTCTTATCAAGTTCATACGACTTAAACGTGAATATTCCCATTCCTGTTTCCTGAACAAAGCGTAACTTTTCCGGCAGTAAATTTTTATTAAGACGGACAGAAATAGGGTAATTGAGTTCCTCTTTTAAGGGTGAGAGATGTATCCAGCTTGAGCTGGTTGAATCTACTTTGTAATTAGACGAAGGCGAAAACAAAACACTGTAAAAAATCATCGGAGTTACCCTGCGATAAATTTGACCGGTCTTCTCCCTCCAGACAAAAACAGAATCCCCTTTGAAAATCATAACTTCTCTCTCAGGATCATAAACGTCTATTCTCGCTCTGTCTTTTATCGCGTAAACGGCACCCTTAAAATTTAAAGTATCTCCCTGAAAAAGAAGAACCTCTGTAAAATCACATTCAAGGGAATTTACTGCGCTAAGCTTTTCGGAGACTTCCGTTAAGATCGAAGAAACAAAAATTAATAAAAATATCATTCTATCTCTCCCTTTTCACTAAAACTTCTCTTGGCTTAGACCCCTTAAATTTTCCCACAACACCTGTTTTTTCCAACTGGTCGATTAATCTTCCTGCGCGGGCATATCCAATTTTCAATTTACGTTGCAAAAGGGATACTGAAGCTGTCTGCTGGTCGATTATAATTTCTTTAGCTTCATTGTAAAGTTCATCAAGTTCACCCACTTCCTCGGAGCCCTCCTCCACCAAAAGGAATTCCTCAATCTCTTCCGTAGGAGGATAATAATCCAGCTTATCCACAAATTCCGTGAATTCGTTCTCATCTATATCAAAGCGAATATCAAGCAATTTACTAAACTGCTCGATTCTTTCTGCCGCTCCGGGCAGGGTTCTATCTGCAAGGACATCGAGCACATCTTCCTCTTCTGCCAATGCGCATATTTCATCCGGATTTTTAAAGTGATTTTTAAGTAAACCCCTTAAATGGTTAAGCCCTATAATTGAAACTATTCTTTTTGTCTCCTCCACGGTTATGTACGGCCCGTGTAGTCTCTTAGCAACACCCTCGTCCGGCGGAACAAAAAGCATATCTCCGTTACCCAGGAGTTTTTCAGCACCTCTCGCGTCCAGAATTGTTTTGGAATCGTGACCGGAAGCGACCTGGAAAGCAACTCTTGCGGGGAAATTAGCTTTTATTAACCCCGTTATTACATCTACCGAGGGTCTCTGGGTAGCCAATATTAGATGTATACCTACTGCCCTGCTCATCTGGGCAAGTCTTATTACCGCATTTTCGACGTCTCTGCCGCTTCGCATCATCAAATCCGCAAGTTCATCGATAATTATAAAAATATATGGTTTTTTATCTTTTATTTTACTATTGTAACCCTGAATATTTCTCACCCCCACACGAGCGAATTCTTTATATCTTTGTTCCATACATTCAAGACTTTTAAGCAGATACTGCAGTGCTGTTGACTGATCGCTTATAACGCCTCTAATTAAGTGAGGTATTCCGTTATACACTGAGAGTTCTATTCTCTTCGGATCTATGAGTATAAAACGGATTTCCTTAGGTGTTGTCTTGTATAATAAAGAAGTTATTATTGAGTTTATAAAAACAGATTTACCGGAGCCGGTAGCTCCTGCAATCAGAATATGAGGCATTAAAGAAATAGAATAATAAAAGGGATTTCCGGTTATATTTTTCCCAATGGGAACGTAAGTTATAGAGCTGTTATTCTGAAAAGATTCATTCACTAAAAGATCTTTTAAGAATACTGTTTCCCTATTCTTGTTGGGTACTTCGATTCCCACAACTCCTTTGCCGGGTATGGGAGCAATAATTCTAATTTTCTCCGCGTGAAGTGCCAGTGCCAAGTCATTGGCAAGGTTTGATATCTTCGATAGTTTTATCCCAAGATCGGGTTTAAACTCGAACCGACTCACCACAGGCCCTCTCAAAACCCCTGTTATGCTCCCTGTTATCCCGAAACTTTCTAATTTGCTCTCTATTACACTTTTATAATTATCTACGGTTTCCGTTGACATCCATTCGACTGCAACAGGATCGCTAAGCGCATTCAGAAAGTCTTTTCTGAATGAATCGGGACCCTTTTGGGCTAAATCGGGCGTTTGGACTTTTTCTCCTCTTATTTCTTTTATTACTTCTTTTCTTTTCTCTTTTCTTATTTCTCTTGTTCTTCCGAATTTTCGTATACTTCGCTCCGGGGATTTTATCGGAGTAATCCTTTCTTTCCTTTCAGGTAAGAGGTTTTTAAGTTTACTGATAATAGGTTTAATATTTATTTTCTTTGGAGAAGGCTGCAGGTATACATAAAGAATTAAGAGTGCCAGAAAGGAAACCAATGTTATACTTCCGCCGAAGCTTACCTTAGATATAAGAATAGAACCTATTAATGTTCCGATTTCTCCTTTTTTCTCGTCAGGGAGTCCACGATTTAAAGATACAATCGTAAGAGATATAAAAAACACCCAGAGAAACAAACCACCGATGCGGTAGAATATATACTTAACTTTATTTGTGAAGAGAGCAATAGCAGCAATAACAAATATTATCGGCAGAAAATAGGAAAGAATTCCAAAAGTTTCGAACATGCTTTTTGCGATTACAGCACCTACAATTCCTCCGAAATTATCAGCCAAATCTCCTCTTGGAGAATAGGACATAAGAGATAATAAAATAAGAACGGATAGAAAGAGAATAATTATCCCGTTCATTACCATCTTTTTTCTCCCTTCCATGTCTTTTACTGTAACTATAAGGGATCTGATTATAAGCACCCCAAGGGATGCTATAATCAAAAAATTCAGTATCTTCATATTTGAATAATACGTCTCTCGTTTAGTCTGTCAAGTTATTAACCACGAGATTACACAAGATTATTACTAATGAAAAAGAAATCGAACCACAAAGTACGCAAAGAACACGAAGTTTCTTCTTTTGTTTTTAAGCTAACAGCCAAAGGCGAAAAGCTAAAATCTTAGTTCAACAACAAATCACATGAATATTTTTATTTTTTCTATTTGACTATTTTCCTATTAAACTATTTAACTAAAATCCGAAGGATTTTTATTTCAACAATATAGCCTTTTCCCCCGGAAGTTTTTTACCGTCAATTTGAATATTATAGAAGTACTTGCCTGCGGGCATAGGCTTACCTTTTTTGTCTGTTCCATCCCAGGATATTGAGTGTTGACCTCTCCCTAATTCTTTATCTGCAAGAACTTTTACTTCTCTTCCAAGCTCATCGAATATGCTTATTTTTACATTTCCCGCTTTCGGTAGGCTGAGATTTATTGAATTGGATTCAACAAAAGGATTAGGATAGAGCCTGGTACGGTAATCGTTAACTTCCTCAAAGCCCACTGCTGATCCCCCCTCTTTAGCAAAGGCGCAATCTCCGGTTATAAGACCTCCTATGGTATCCTGATATGTCGGATAGGAATAAGAGTTCGTCGGCTGTAATAATCCCGCGGCTTTCACCCTGAAACCTCCAAAAACTCCGGAGGTGCTTGGCGTTACGGTCCAGTAACACGCGTAAGATGATTGAGTTTTATCTATTAGATAAAGCGTATCTACCGGATTGTTAATTACCAGGGGAAGCGAACACGAATCTTCATATAAAACAGCAACAGGGTCATCAAGTACAGGGAATTCCTGTCCGAAAGCCGGTCCACCCGGCTGGACATATTCTACTGTGGGAGCGGTATATCTTACCGAAGCCGAGACGATAAACGAAGTATCTTTCATAACCGTATCAGGCGCATTTATTTTTACTTCCCATGGTGCAGCAAAGATGTAATTCCCAGAATACCATTTTTGCCGTAATGAGTCTATATGATAACTGACGTAAGGTCCATAATAGGGGTCGTGGAAATAAAGCAGATTGTTTGTCATATCATACCCTACAAGTAAAATCGAGTGTCCGATTACGGTTTCCTCATCCGGCGGCGGGTAAGGTTCCGCCCCATCCGGCGGTCCTAAGGTCCAGGGGAAATATCCGTTGAATATAACAGGATATCCTTCATTTAATACCTCCATCCATCCTACCATGCCGTTTGTACCTTGCAGAAGAAAATCTTTACCATTCGTGCTGTCAACTGCCGAATATCCTACTTTCCTCCAGCTGTACCCGCCTCCAACAGCTCCGTCTGCGGAATTACTTATCATACTGAAATGGGCTGCTCTTCGGGCATCTCTCGCAGCAGTCCCCGGGTGACCTCCGTAAAGACCGGCTACGTCATCTGTATTGGCAACGGAAGCAATTTGTGGTCCGGGCAATGGAGTCGTGTTGTTGCCCATATGGTCGTAATAATCGAAAAGCATATGAAGGCAAGCCACTGTACACCAGTTATTGGGCGGAGGTGGATATCCGGGATCCGGTGGAAGAAGAGCCAGGTTATGCATATTTCCCTGGCAGTGATAGGGAACCTGTAACAACATTTTCTGTGCGGGTAAAACAAGACTAAATAAGAGTACAAATACGATAAAAAACAGCTTTTTCATTTCGTACCTCCTTAATTACTATTTTACGAATTTACAAGACATTGTCAAGAAAGAAAATTCACAATTTTTATTCTTGACAAAAGGTATAAAAATAAGTAGTATGTATAAGATTGCACTTTAAAGATTTTATAGGAAATATTTAATTTTATAATTTCAAATAAGGAGGAATTATGAAGGGGTATAAAATCGTTATTTCTATTTTGTTTTTTATTGTTCTAAGCCTCCCAACCCAAGCTCAGTTTACTTTACGAATTTACCCACCACCGCCAAATCAACTAAGAGTAGAAGACCTCTGGAAAGTCGATGTAACCAATAATTCGGGTCAGGCGCGCATCGTTTATTTCCATGGAGAAATCACGGAAGCCAGAAAAGGTTCGCTGTTTAGAGCTAACTCAAACGAGTTCGAATCCCCTCCGGGAAAGAAACGAATAACCTCAAGAGATATAAGAGACATAAGAGATGAATGGTACGCGGAGGGAAACAAAGAGTTCATCATCAGAACGGGAACTGTGCCGGCAGGCAGTTATGATGCCTGTCTGTCTTTAATGGATGCCTCAACAGGGCAAGAACTTGTGAAACAATGTATACACATAGAGGTTCGTCCTGCCGGACCTCCACGACTTATCTCTCCAAAGGCAGGCAAGGGTAAGGAAGTTAAACGTCCTGTTTTCACCTGGACCAAACCCGCTCCCTTACCGGCCGGCGAAAGAGTTTTTTACAAATTCAAAATCGTCGAGGTCTACAAAGGGCAGACAAAAGAAGAGGCAATGAGATCCAATCCTCCCTGGTATGAAGAAGACAGGATAAGCAGGACAACTTTCCAGTATCCTCTGAAAGCAAAAGATTTAGATCCCGAGAAACAGTACGCCTGGCAGGTTCAGTCTTTTTATGAGGGAGGTTTTCCTCTCGGCACGAACAGGGGTATGAGTGAAATATGGGAACTTAAGCCTGGAATAATTGAAGGACTTAAACCTTTTCTAACTCCTTCTTATATAAAAATAGGTGATTTTGTAATAAAGAATATATCGTATACTTCATCTTCGGTTGATTCTCTTTCGGGAAGCGGGGAATCTTATTTCCTAAAGAAAACCCCTCCACCCCATTTAGGCGGTCCGATATTTGTTTATGTGGAAATCAAATTTGATGTCGATTTCGAAAACTTACAGGTGAATTGGACAACCGGTGAAGACACGGCATATGTCCTTTCCGGAGAAATCCAGGAAAGTTTTTCTACTCCCGTACTGGTCCCGGTTGAAGGTTATCACGTTTTAGTGCATGATATACACATGTGGCCAGACTCGGCGCATGGGTATGTTGGAGTCGAACTTAGATGCCTCTATGATACAACAGGCTGCGAACCAGCCGAACTCGGGCCTTTTATTTCCAGACTCTCACCTCTTCCGGATATTCATAAAGAACTCACAGTAGCAGATAGAGGTCCTTACCGACTGGGGGAAACCGGTATAATAATTCAATCTAAAAAAGAAGTATTAATTGATCTCAGCAGAACGATTACTCCCAGCAAAGTAGAAATAAAAATGAATAGAGGTGAAACTATAGAACAGCCCGGTATGGATACCTGTAATACAGGTTACCTTTACGGCAAATACACTTTTAACAATGGTGTGTTGAAGTCCGATGGCTTCAGCGCTACTTTTGAACTCGCATCGCCCTGGAAGTTCTGGTCTTTGATTCCTATGGGTTTTGAGGTCAATTTGACTGGGGGAGAACTCGAAATCGAGAAGTGTAAAGTAAAGAACGGAAAATTCGTAAACGGAGATATAGTACTTCCTTCCGACAGTAACGGTGTTACGGATGCAACAGGAAAGCCTATTACAGCTCTTTACGATTCACTTGTTGTTGATTCCCTTCTTGACCTTTTTGCCGCTGTTAAAATAGACAGAGAAATGAGATGGGGCGGTTTTGGATTGACTGTAAAAAATACGTATTTCAAACTTCCCGCCAATCCATATGCTTTCCATACAGTTGCAGATAGCGATACTTTTAAAGTTTTAGGAACTGACACTTTAATAGGTCTGGTAGTTCCTGTTATAGATATGACCTCCGACTTATTGGTAGTTTACTCGGGCGATTCAAGAGATCCGTTAAGGTTCAGAAACCTGGGTAATCCTAACGATAAAATTCACGGAGGAGGATGGTTTAACCTTGAGATGCAGGGAATGAGAGGATATTTGTCTTCCGACGGCAGAACTCCTGACATAAACGCGAAATTAGGGATTACAAGTAAAACAGGATATCTGGCGGATAGCTCTTTTAATACTACTTTTACTCATGATGAAGCTGATTCCACTTTTATGAAATTCTGGTTTGCGGGCAATTCTTCTTTCAATACTGATTTAAGGGGGCAGTTTGCAATTCCGTATCCTTCTAACATAAAACCTCCTTTCAGGGAAGTTGGTGTTACTTCCACTGCAAGTTTCGCGGGAGGAAACGCATTTTTCCCGGATTCCGCACTCACACTCGATTACTGGGGTGTTGGATTGAGCTCAAAAAGAGGAGTTGTCAGTATAAGGGTTGGAGAAATTGTTTACACGAATGCCGGGATTCACGAACCCGTACATTTCTCTGATAGCTTTAATATAATCTGGGGTGAAATGCTCGCCGACGGAGATTTGGGAGAATTCTATTTCAACCACAATGCAGCCCATCAGAAATTTGACGGGTTTCCGATTACACTGGATTCGGCTGCACTCTCCAAATATGTTGCATCAAAACCGGGAGAGCTTGTGGTTCGATGCGGCATTCACTTTAATTTCTTCGGCGAACCGGATACATTGATTACCATACACGACGCAAAACATACTGTATCTACACCGCCTTTCTACTCTCGTCTTGTTACAATAGACCCGGTTGAATTTGCTCTATTTAGAAACTGGGGCTCGGGTCTTGCGGACATGGATTTTGATAAGATCGGTTATGATGCAACAGATCAGAACGGGTTTATAGGTACAGGTGATGTCGACTTTGATTTCTTTGCTGATTCTCCTGTCAATGCCGAAATAGAACTTGACAGTTTATATATAAAGATCTGTATCTTGGAGACGCAGCAGCATGATGTGCTATTTTTGGATGTTGACCTGAAAAAATTAGGCGAGATATGGGGGTGTGCTGTTATTAAAGGAGACGAACTTGAGCGTATTGCTCTGGGTGCTAGGATGGAATCAACTATAGGTGGAGGTTTGCTTGCTCCGAGAACCGGAGCAGGTTTAGAAGTCATGATGGCTGTTACGCCTAATATTACAACCTTTGCTATTGATGGTATGATGTATCTCTATGTTTTTGGCGCCGATTTGGAAATGACTGGAAGTGTTTTTCTTAAGACAGACCGTGTTGCCGGAAGCGTAGAAGGCGAAATAAAAGGAGCTTTCGATCTAAGTGCTTTAGGCGTAGACATTGGAGCGGACGGGCAGGCTAATTGGTTCTTCAGCCCGGGCGTAAATTATATACAGGGAAGACTCGCGGTTAATATTTCCACTATTACATTGGGTGCCGGTCTTTCCGGAGGTTTGTTCATAGGTAATAATGCTCCTAGGGATCAGCTATGGGTTATTCAAGAAGGCAGCAGCGGAAGCCATCGGTTTGGTGTAGATATTAACAAGATAAATCCCAGTGTGACAGGTGTATATATCTTCGGCGACGTAGAACTGTCCGTGGGCGTAGCAGGGATAATCGAAGGGGGAGTTGAAATATACGCCGGTGTTGGCGCCTTTTTGGATGGCTATACTGGCGATGGACTTCCAAGCCCTATAGATCCGGGTATAACGATTGTTGGTATAGTCGGAGTTTATATATACGGAGAAATACTCTGGGGGCTTGTTTCCGCGTCAGCCTGGGGAGAGTTAGAAATGTATTTGGGAAATCCTGTCTGGTTCGAAGGCACTTTTGGTCTTAGAGGATGCGTGCTATGGGTTATTTGCGGCGAAATAGAGATTACTGCGGGAATAAACTCAAGCGGCAACTTCTACATAGAATAAGGAGGTATCGATGTTTTTAATAATATTATTAGGGTCTGTATTGAATGTCTACACTAATGACGTGGTAGTTAAAAGAGCAGATACAACTATTACTCCTACTATAGGCATGGAATTAATGGACAGCGATACAGTCATAGCAGGAGATAGTTCTAAAGCCGAGATTCTTTATCCCGACAGCACCATGCTGTACTTGGACGCGAATACCAGGATTGCTACTACAAGCGGCGAGAAAAAGAGATCTATCTTTCTTTCCTTTGGAAGAATCTGGGCTAAAGTCAAAAAGCTTGTGAAAGGCGAATCTCTGGAAGTTGTAACTCCTGTTTCTATTTCCGGTATCACAGGTACTGAGTTCGAACAATCTCTTATAGCAGAAAAAGTAGAGTGTAAGATGTTAGGAGGAAATTTAAACTTCAAAGAAAAGGAAAGTGGTAAAGAGACAAAGCTGGGAGAGGGTCAAATGGCTTCTATGGAAAAGGGCAGGGCTGCAAAGTTTGGAAAATTCAAAAAAGACCAGGTGAAACAATGGTATAAATGGAAAAAAGCTGATGCCGATTTTATCCTCAGTAAAATAAAACAAGCCTCTGACGATGGCGAGCATGGAAAGGTAGCACTTCTTACCTCTCAGGTAAAGGCAGTTGCCGGCAAATTGGGTTTAGTTAGTGAGTATAAAAGCAAATTAGATGAACTTATGAAAGTTAAAGATCCTTCGATGTTCAAAAGTCTTTTTGCCCCCACCGAAACCGGCTTTCTGTATGCCATAAGCAGTGAAAATTTAGGTAAAAATACTTTCATATTGTTAAAATGGCCTAAAATGGAAGGAGTTAAAGCTTTTAATCTTTATAGAAAAGAAATACCATCCGGTTTAACTCCCACAACTCCGATAAATTCTAAACCGATTACACTTATGAGCGACTGTGATGATATCAAGAAAATTATACCTGTAGGTTCCGAAGAATGGCAAGCGGTTGGTAATATTCTTAATGGACCTCCAAAACCTAAAATAAAAACCGGCGTAAAAGAAAGTATGATTAAGGGTTCTCCTATTGTAGCTCTTAAGGAACCTGGCGTAGATAAGTTTGCAGTTCCGGTTGCACTTGCTAAACTTAGTGCCTGTAATATTTCCTCTGTTTCGGATACCAGCAAGACTTATAGAGAATTACAGGCTCTTACAGGTAAATACTGGAAGGTTGGTGTTGTCTTGGGGCAGGCTTATATCGACAACGATGTTGTTGTTGGTAAAAAATACATGTATGCAATTACACCTGCTTCTAGTAAAAGGATCGGGACCGGGATTGGGACGGAGAAAATTGAAGCCATAGATACTGCCACGGTCATAGCCGGGAAAGTTCTTCTTTTGCCTGCTCCTTCCGGAGTCAGTACGATTGCCGGAGATAATAAAGTTATGGTAAGGTGGAATGAGATGGGAACTGCTTCAGGTTACGACGTTTACAGAAGTTCGACTTCTGCGTCGCCTGTTAAGATAAACGGAGCAGATATAGTGGAAAAATGTACTCTCGACTTAGAAGGAAATAAAATTGCCGAGAAAAACTGCTTTATAGATTTTATGCGCTGGGATGAAGCGGGCTATCCTGCTTTGCATGAGGTCGTAGCACCCGATTCTATCTACGGTCCTTATAACGGGACTACTTATCAATATAAAGTGAGAGCGTATGACGCTCTTGGCAGACCGGGTATGTTCAGTTCTAATGTTCCTACTACTCCCGCGGATGAAACTCCGCCGGCTGTGCCGTATGGAATTACCGTAGAAGCCTATCCGGACGGTTTACAGCCAAAATGGTATCAGGTCACTCGTGATGAGTTAGGACATGTCGAGCTTTCGGGTATACAAGGCTATAAGATTTATCGTTTTAATTCGGTTGATTCTCTTGCGGATAGCACTGTAGTTAAATCTATGTTACCCGATACGTTCGGAGCTTTTCCTTTCTTTAAGGATACCGACCCCGCACTTTTCTCCGCATACGGCGAAAAAACCTACTGGTATAGAGTCAGGTCCATCGACAACGTGGGAAATATCAGTGGTCTTTCTCCTTCAGCCGGAAATCATTTGCCGGATACGACACCTCCAAAACCGCCACGTGATCTAAAGGCGGAGAGTCATGCCGACCATATTGCACTGGATTGGGAAAAACCAAATCCTATTCCGCCTGATCTTGCAGGTTATAATATATATCGAGGGGTCTGCGGAGGAGATTCGGTATGTATCGAATACTCTTATAACGAGAAAAAAGAGAGAATATGTACCAAATATGTGTGGCAGCCTTATCCTACGTATCTCGTAGGAAATAAGGATCATCCCGACAGTCTTAAGTACAAAGATTATACCGTTCCACCTGGTTCGCCGATATGTTACAGATATACAATAAAGGCTTATGATAGAAGTCAGAATCTAAGCGACACTTCCAAGAGCGTCTGTCAGAAGCTGAGAGAGGAAACACCGCCTGCTCCACCCGTTCTTGCGGGACTCAAAGCGAGAGATAGGGCGATAAAGGTCGAATGGGTTCCCTCTCCCGTACAGGATTTGTTTGGTTTTATAGTCGAGAGAGCAGAAAAAGAGACCGGTCCCTACAAGAGAGTAAGCGATTCTCTTATATTTCCTACGGTTATAGACTGTGACGACATACCGGCTACAAATATATGGGCGGCTGATTCTGTCTTCTCGTTTATCGATACCACCGTTGAAGAAAAGAAGGTATACTACTATAGAGTAAGAGCGGCAGATTACGGCGGCAACATCGGAGATCCTTCCGTTCCTATAGAGACATACACGTACAACATTGGCCCTCCGCCTACACCCAAAGATCTGAAAGTCACTCAGCCTTCGGGCGAGTGTGCTCTGCTAATCGAATGGAAGCCTGAATATGAAAAAGAATATGCCGGTTTTGTCGTGTTCAGAAGTTCCGATCCCGCTAACGAGTACCGTCAGATAAGTCCGATTCTAAGAGAAAGTAAATTCCTCGATAATACGGTCATTGACAATAAAGATTACTACTATAAAGTTCAGTATTTTGCCACTAATGGTAACCGTTCACTCGTTTCAGCTGCCAAAAATGGTAAGGCAACGCCTTAAGGGGGTATGAAATGAGAAAAATAACATTAATCTTAACTTTGTTAATTGTCGTTTTCCTGGCAATTCCGTCTTACGCCGGAGATGAGTTTGTGGAACAGCATTGCTGGAGATTTGAAAATACCACTTATTTTACCGACGCGGGAGGACATACGGTACTGCCCTGGGAAATTTTCACCAGGAGTTTTATAGGCATCTGTTCAGATTCTAACGATGCTAAAGCACAAATTCCTCCTTTAGATTACGCGTTTTACAAGGCTTACAATGCCGCGTTCGCGGTTACGGCGGGCAACTGTTTTGGTATGAGTTTGCTTGCCAACATAATATACAAAGAAGAGGGACACATGGGCTTTTGTAAACCTATCTATACGTATTCGGGTGATTTCGATGGTCCGGCTTCGCCGAAATTGGACACGGTTATAACGATTATGCAGTGTCATGAATGGAGTCATGCGGGTATTATGTGGATGGTCGAGAATATGGATTTAACAACAGGTTCCCATGCTAAAGATCCCAACTATGCCTATACACAGATTGATTATTATCTTTCGATGGGGGATCTGCCTCTTGTAACTCTCGTTCGAGATTTAAGTTTTGTCGGTCATACATTGATTCCTTATAGAGTGGAGGAAACATCGACAAAACGCTATATCTACTTACATGACCCGAATAAATGGTATCCTCACGATTCGCTTTTTTACGATAATCATGAAAATTATATCGAGATTCAGAAAAGCAGTGGTAACTGGTCTTATAAGTTCGACGATGCGACAACCTGGGACTCGCCCGATGGTTATATATTTGCTACACCAATGTCAATTGTAAAACCTTCTTCGCGTAATCCCCTCCAGCTTGGATGTGCCCAGGATGCGTTAAATGATATTTTCCTTACAGGGGCTAATATTTCTCAGATTACGGATGACGAGGGTCATAAGTTCTATAAGACAAGCGCGAGTTCGCACAACAGGTTATCTGAAATAGAAGATAATCCGTCGATTAAATTAAAGAATATAATCAGGGCGCCAATAACTTTTGCCCCACCCAGAAAAGCAACGAGAAAAGTCGCAAGGAAAAGAGAAAATCCCCCTGAGATTTACTTTGCTGTTGGTTATCCCGGAAAGAATCTTAATTTTGAGATTGCCTCAACAGGAAAGAATTATAAATTCGAAATGGCTGGTAGAGATAATATAATAAGACTTTCCGCCCCCGGAGGTTCAAGCGGAAGAGACAATTTCGAGGTAAAAAAACTCTCTACCGGCAATCAGGAATTAGTATTGAGCAGCAGAAGAGGCGCCGCGAAATTCGAAGTAGAATTACACCAAACGGTTCCCGGTTCCAAAACCTCGAGAATCTTTAAGTTGACGAATCTAACGGCTCCCAGCTCTTCGCCTGTGAAACTGCGATTATCGGAAGGTCGTGATGCTCTTCTACTTATGGGAGAAAAGGGTCCTGTTAGCTGCAATCTTCAAATCACTCAGGTTGCAAACGGTAAAACAACAAAGATGCCGGCAAGAACATTAAACGTTCCGGGAAAACAGTGGCAACAGGTTACTCCGAGCAACTGGAACAAATTGAATGGCGCAACCATAAAAGTAAATAAATTACAAACGCAGATACCTCCTGATCCCTTAGGGAAGAAGCAGATGCCTCCTGATCCTCTTGATAAAAAGAGATAAATCGGAGGGAGACTGAAAAATGAGAAGGGTAGCGTTACTTGTTTTATTTCTTTCGTTTGCCTCCTATGCGGGTTTAGTGGAGTTTTCAGGTTCCGCGAACTTATACGGCGAGTATGATAACATAGAGGGAGGGGATACTTTAATAGACCCGACTTCTCAAGTCCGGTTTACAGTAAGTCCCACTATATCTATCGCCGAGATGCCTATAAATTTTGATTTGCAGTTAAGTTCCCTGGAGTCAAAATATCGCCAGGCTCTCAATAAATACCGAATCAGCATACAGCCGGAAAAAATGTTGAGAGACAGGGTCAATGTCCCGAGTTTTGTTTTCGCTATTTCCAATGTGGAATTCGGAACCTGTTATCCATACTTCTCGCCCTATACTCTTTCGAGTGTGCCAGTTTCCGGAGGCGCAATCGAACTTAACCCCGGTTTTCTACATTTAGAGGGAACTATGGGTAATTTGCAGAGGAGTGTAGACTGGTCTGATACAACTTATACCGACTATGCATACGAGAGAAATTTATATGCCTTCAACGTGGGACTCGGCAGAAAAGAGACCTCCCACTTCCATTTCATTTTCCTGCACGCAGGAGACGATACAAGCTCCGTATCCCCCTACTTTATTCCGGCTGTTACCGATACGGACAGTGTGGAAGTTATAAAACCTATGGAGAATTATATCACGGGAATCGATTTAAAACTTTCATTTTTAGACAACAGATTCTACATAGAATCGGAGATCGTGGGGACTGAAGTAACAAGAGACGTACGCATGCCCGAGCTGGCTCTTGAAGGAGTACCTTCCTTTCTTATAAGTACTTTTCATCCGAGGATGAGCAGTTCGTTTGATTTTGCCTTCACGGTTAATTCCGCTCTTAATATTTATGACACGGAAATTTCCGGCTCGGTTAGTATGGTCGGACCGGGCTTTGAGTCCTTTGGCAATCCTTATTTGCGCAGTGATCTCTTTTCTTATGAAGCAGCTATAAAGAAGAACCTGTTTAATAACAGTATTTTTTTATATGGTTCTCTTAAAAAGGAAACAGATAATATTCTGGGACTAAAAGGTTCCACGACCGCTTTTGATGCTTATGAATTTGGAATTGGATTTAATTTTGCCAACTTACCGTATTTAGATTTCAGTTACAGTCCTTATACTGAGAGGAACGATTCTCTTTCGCTGGATAGGAGCAGCAAAATGTTTTCTGTTAATACCGGTTATGATTTCGCTCTCTCGAACATTAGCAACTATTTAAGCCTTTTCTTTTCCTACCAGGATTATACCGATCTGGATAACTCTAATAATTATTCCGGCAAAGCTATCTCGGTAAGCGATGAAATTAACTTCATAATTCCTTTTAGTCTTTCTTTAGCCGTTGATTATTCGGAGACGAGTTATCCTGATATGAGTGATGAGATTTTATCTTTTGACGTCGGGGCGTATTATACTTTTTTTGAAAGATGGACAAATGGTATTGGTTTTAATACGTCTTCACAAGGAGACGAAATTTCTAAAAAAGGTATATATTTAAATTCTTCATTATATTTGAGTTCTTTTGCCAATATGAATTTCGATATAGAGAAGAATTTCTACGACGACGAAGGCGAAGCCGAGGATTATGACGAATGGCGCGTTATCGGAAGTATTTCAAGTAGTTGGTAAATTGTTAATAATTTAAAATAGTGAAAAAAAAGAAAATATTAGTAATCGAAGATGATTATGATCTTTCCGCGTTGATGATCAGACATTTGCATTCAGCCGACTATGATGTTTTAAATGTCGGAGATGCGATTCAGGGAGTGCAATTTGCCAGGAAAGAAATACCGGATTTAATTGTTCTTGATCTAATGATACCCGGTGGTGGTGGTTTAAACGTTTTGGAGAGATTGAATCAATTACCTGAGACTCAATCCATACCTATTATAGTACTTACAGGCGTGCATGATGCAGAAATGAAGAAAAAGGCGCTGGAAGCAGGCGCAATCGAATATCTGGAAAAACCTTACAATGCGCAAGAATTATTAAGAAGCGTTGAAGAACATATCATAAAACCGGAAAACGGAAAAGAAGAGAGTATTAGCAGCGGAACTATATTGATAGTCGACGATGATATGGATTTTTCAAAAATACTGTCTCATGATTTGCAAAGAGCCAATTATAAAACTTCCATCGCATACGATGTCGATCAGGGTATGCGTCTTGCCCGCGAGGAGAAGCCCGATTTAATTATTCTCGATTTATTACTCCCGGGCGGGGGAGGTTTTACCTTTTTTAAAAATCTCAAAAGTTTAGCCTATACTCAAAACACACCCGTCATTGTACTTACGGCGGTAAAAGACGAAGAATACAGACAAAAAATGATGGAAGCAGGTGTTAAATATTACATCGAAAAACCTTATGACTTAGGACTTTTACTTAACGCTATCGAAGTTGCAATATAATTTACAGTTAGTTTTTACATCAGGTCAAGTGAGTTATTCTTTTAGCGCGTCAATGAGACTCTCAAGAGTGTAAGGACAAACATCCGAATCGAACTTTATTCCATTTTTCTTTAGCTTATTTGCGAGCCTTACAGCAGAAGGAATATCACAACCTGCCTCGTATATTTCATCCCAATTGACTTCCTCAGTGGGAGAAGAAAAAACTAATTCGCCTTCTACAATTAAACTGACTCTATCTACAAAAGAAATCACATTATCAAGTTCCTGTGAAATTATTACTACTCCAACCCTACCTCTTAAACTCTCAATAACTTCCGCAAGTCTATTTCTGAATTGCCAGTCTAGCCCTGAGAAAGGTTCGTCAAGTATCAAATAAGAAGGCTCCCAGATAAGTATAGAAGCAAAAGCCACTACTCTCTTTTCACCGTATGAAAGATCAAATGGCGAAAAATTAAGAATCTCCGGAGCTAACCCTAAAAACTCAATAATATTATTGAGTTTTCTGTCAATATCTTCTACTTCAAATTTCTTTGCGCCATAAGCTATTTCTTCATATACGGTATCATTAAAAAAAAGATCCTCGGGGAACTGAAAAAGAAATCCCATTTTTTTTCGAAACGTATCGATTTTTCCTATCGGAGAAAAAACTCTCCCATGACTCGGCTTAATAAGACCTTTTAGTATCATAGCAAGAGTAGTTTTCCCGGCTCCATTTGGACCTACCAGGAGATGAATTTCATCGGAAGCAAAAGACATAGAGCAGTTTTTAATAACTTCTACATCTTCGTAGCCAAAACAAATATTCTTTAACACAATCATTTTAGCAGTTCCAAAATCCGCTCGTATTGAGGAATTTCCTCCTTATTTTTTCTTAACAAATTAAAGAAAGCAGAATCATATGAAAAATGAGAGCTCCCTTCGAGATCTTCCGTTTTAGCCTCAAAATTTATTTTTCCGTCTTCCAAAAGAATTACCCTTTCTCCAAAATTTATTTCCTGAAAGTTTTGTGTAATAATCAAAATAGCAGAGACCGTATCTTCCCATAGCTTGTATATCTTTTCTCTTGATTTTCTATCCAAAAAAGAAGTTACCTCATCAAATATCAAATATTCCGGCTGCATAGCATAAATACTGGCTATAGAAACCAGCTGTTTTTCCCCTGCCGAAAGTGAAGAAGGATCCCTATCCAAAATGTGCTTTAAGTCGAGATCTTCGACAACAGCATCGATTCTCTCCCTTATTTCTGAACTTTCCTTTTTAATATTGCTCAGACCAAAACCAATTTCTCTCCCGACGTCTGTGGTTACGAATTGAGTTTCGGGATCCTGAAAGACAATACCTATTTTTTTTCGCAAAGTTTTTAAATCGAAATCTACAATATCCTTAGAATCTATAACTATATTACCAGGCGCACATGGTATTATACCCGAAAGACCCAGTGCTAAAGTGCTTTTTCCTGCACCCGTTGGCCCAACCATTACAATTTTTTCACCCTTATTCCAGGTAAAATCAAAATTTTGGATAACGATATTTTCGTCTCTTTTTAAAGTTAAAGAGTAGGTTTTTATCACTTGAGAAGATTAGTAAGTATAGGAAAAAGTATCAAAATAATTCATGGGGTTTACGGCACGACCTAAAACTCTAACCTCGTAATGCAAATGCGTTCCGGTCACAAAACCCGTAGAACCCATTGCGGCAATTTTTTGTCCCCTCTTAACTTTCTGTCCTCTTTGTACATAAACTCGGGCAAGATGGGCATATCTGGTTGAAAAACCATATCCATGATTAATTTCTATTGTATTTCCATACCCACCCCATCTTTTAACAGAGGACACAACACCATCGGCAGTAGCCACAACAGTAGTATAAGGTCTGTTGGCTATATCGTATCCTTTATGGAATTCACGTTTCCCTGTAATCGGATGCCTTCGCCAACCAAAACCACTTGTGATATAGCCCTGAGTGGGCCATATTGACGGAACGTGTGAAAGCTTATCCTTTAATTCTCCTAATTTCCCCCCTGCCTTCTGGAGAGATTGCTTCTCGAGTTCTACAAGATTGTAAATTCTGTCAATCTGTTTTTCAATTCCTTCTACACTGGAATCTAATTCTAACGAATAAAATTCTTTGCCTTTGGGAAAACCACCTACACCCATTAGCTTTGTAGATTTATTTACAGGTTCTAATTTGCTGGTCAGTGATAAAATCTCATTGTTTTCGCCTACCCGAGATAGACTTTTCTGAAGAACCGAAACATCTTTTCTGATTGCAATGAGTTTTTGAAAATACTCCTGCTTCTTGAGCTCTAATCTATTACACTCTTCTAATAGAGCTTTCCTTTTGGTGCCTTCAATAGTAATATATGTAAAAGCCCCCAGGAATGTACTTAACAGTACAATTGTGTAGAAAACTACCCTCTCGCTTAAAGGAATACCCCTCACTCGCCCTTTATCTGTAATAAAGAGTAACGTCCATTTCTTCATTGCTCTTATATTCTAATGATTTTAGGGCATTTTGTCAAGGTATTTTTTTTATTGGTTTTTTTTATAATTATCAAAGCGGAAATTACAGCCGCGGCTTTAGGCTTTAATCTTGATGAAATAAACAATGAACTCTTTGTTGAAGTCGGAAAAGTCTCTCCCGATTATAATCTTGATAAATCCGATACAGCAAATCCTGTTTTAAAAATCAACTCTTATGAGCTTCCTATAAACAAAAATTTACTTATTGCAGACGATAAAACTTACGAATTAAACGGAATTGTAGTATATGCCCCTTTAACTGATAAAGTTTATATCCCAATGGAGGCCGTTAACCTATTAAAGAAGCTTAAGAAATAAAAACATTTTAATTCTTTCCTCTCTTGTTTTTGGTCTTTTATACGGTCTGCCGTCTGCGGTCATCTGTCTTTTTTTGCCCTTTGCGTCCTAAATAAGTATTTCGTTCTCGTGGTTTAATAGTTGACATAGCCGTTATTAACCGTATAATTTATGTTGTTATGGAAGTTGAAATAAAAAAAATAGATGGTTTAAAATTAAAGGGAAAAGACGATTCCGGGCATGAAATTGTAATAGACACGATAAAAGAACTCGGAGGACACGACTCTGCACCCAGTCCAATGAAACTTCTTCTCCTTTCCCTCGGAAGCTGTACTTTAATGGATGTGATTTCTCTCTTAGATAAAATGAAAGTGGATTACAACGATATAAAAGTCAAAGTAACGGGAGAAAGACGTGATAAACACCCAAAAACTTTCAATAACATTGAAATTAAATATACCGTTTACGGTAAAAACCCCGATGAATCGAAAATAAAAAAATCAATCGACTTATCAACCGAAAAATACTGCTCGATACATGCAATGTTAGAAAAAACCGCTTCCATATCCAGCAGTTTTGAAATTATAAGACAAAAATAAAATTCGGAGGTATTAATGAGAGAAGATAAATTCACACAGAAAGCGAAAGAAGCTCTTTCAATAGCGCAGTCTTCTCTTTCAAAATTTAACCATTCGGAGATGACTCCTCTTCATCTCTTATACGGCTTGCTTGATGACCCGGAAGGAATTGTACCAAAATTAATAGAAAACATGGAATTGAACACCGACCAGGTAAAGAACAGAGTATTAGACGAGCTAGAAAAAATTCCGAAAGCTTACGGTTCTGTACAGGTTTACCTGTCTGCGCAGGCAAATAAAGCTCTGGATAACGCCTGGGAAGAAGCACGGAGATTAAACGATAAATATATAGGAACAGAACATATACTTTTATCTTTGACCGATGATACGGGAAAAGCCGGAACAATCCTAAACGACTTTGGAATAAACAAAGAAAGAATTTTCTCTTCTTTGAAGAATGTAAGAGGCGAAGGAAGAATCGAAGATCCGGATGCTGAAAGCAAATACAAAATACTGGAAAAATATACAAGGGACCTTACAAAAGAAGAAACCGATCCTGTTATTAATCGTGAAAAAGAAATCCAGCGAGTTATGCAAATTCTAATCAGAAAGACAAAAAACAATCCTGTACTTATAGGTGAAGCAGGCGTTGGTAAAACCGCGATTGTCGAAGGGCTCGCACAAAGAATCAAGGGTGAAAAAGTTCCCGAATTATTAAAGAACAAAAGAATTCTCGAACTTGATCTTGCCGGTCTTATCGCCGGGACTAAATTCAGGGGAGAATTCGAAGACCGGCTTAAAGCAATTATGGACGAACTGGAGAAGAAAAAAGACGAACTTATTCTCTTCATTGATGAGATTCATACGGTAGTCGGAGCCGGTGCCGCGGAAGGGGCAATGGATGCTTCCAATATGATGAAACCATTCCTGGCAAGAGGCGCAATGAAAACCATAGGAGCCACGACCATTTCCGAATACAGAAAACATATAGAAAAAGATCCCGCACTCGAAAGAAGATTCCAACCTGTATGGGTCAATGAACCATCAGTCGCCGACTCTGTAGAAATACTAAGAGGACTTAAAGATGTATATGAAAAATACCATGAAGTTGAAATAGAAGATTCCGCAATTGAGGCAGCAGTTAAATTATCAAAACGTTATATAACGGACAGGTACCTGCCAGACAAGGCAATTGACCTGCTGGATGAAGCATGCGCAAAACTTCAACTTGAAAAAGCGGATATTCCCGGAGATCTAAAAAAGAAAGAAGAAAAAATCAAAAACCTCCAGGAAGAAGCAAAAAAACTTGCAGAAGAAGGAGACCACCGCAGCGCACATAAAATGATAGAAGAAGAAGAAAAGTTGAGGAAAGAATACGAAAGAGAAAAAGAAAAATGGACGGAATGTCACCCCTGTGATAAGCCCATAAGTGAAGAGGATATCGCAGTCGTAGTTTCAGACTGGACCGGCATCCCTGTAAGCAAGATGCTGGAAAAAGAAAAGCATAAACTGACCAATCTTGAAGAAGAAATACATAAAAGGATCGTAAATCAAGAATACGCAGTAAAAGCAGTCGCAGATTCGATAAGAAGAGCTCGTTCGGGCATTTCCAATCCGGATAGACCAATAGGTTCTTTTATATTTTTAGGTCCAACGGGTGTTGGAAAAACAGAGTTGGCAAAAGTCCTCGCCTGGATTCTTTTTGACTCGGAAGATGCACTCATAAGAGTGGATATGAGTGAGTTTATGGAAAAACATTCAATTGCAAGGCTCATAGGAGCTCCTCCGGGGTATGTGGGATATGAAGAGGGAGGATATTTGACGGAAGCTGTACGAAAAAGACCTTACAGCGTAATCCTTTATGACGAGATAGAAAAAGCTCATCCTGAAGCTTTCAATATTCTGCTTCAAATTTTAGACGACGGTAGGCTCACCGACGGAAAAGGACGAACCGTAAACTTTACCAATACGGTTAACATAATGACTTCTAATATTGCGTCCGATGTGATTCAAAATCTCGCGGACAACTATGATCTTCTCGAAGAAAAAGTTACCGAACAGCTGAGGCTAAAAATGAGACCCGAATTTCTAAACAGAATAGACGATATAATCATCTTCAAACCACTTAACCTTGAACAGGTAAAAGCAATTGTGGACATTATGATTCATGACCTATCGGAACGCCTGGAGGAATCAGATATACAATTGGAGATAACGGAAAACGCGAGAGACTTACTCGCGGGGAAAGGTTACGATAAATCTTTCGGAGCGAGACCCCTTGCAAGAACCATCCAAAAATTTATCGAAACACCTTTGTCACTTAAAATAATCGATGGTGAAATCACTAAGGGAAAAGTTTTGATCGACGCAAAAGATAAGGAGTTTGTTTTCAAAAAGAAATGACCCCCCATCCCATGAAATTTGAACCACAAAGAACACAGAGAACACAAAGTTTTTGTTTATTGTTTAAACTAATAGCCAAAGGCGAAGAGCTAAAATCTAAGTTTAACAACAAATTGCACGAATAGCACGAATAGATTTTTAGCCTCCTGAAGAGGAAATAATTTTACATTTTGATATGTCATTTTGCTTTTTAATTTTTGATATTTCATTTGATGTTTTATGGGATTAATTAAAAATTTTGGGGAACTTACCAAAGATTCAAACCAAATAAGAAAAGACCTTTTAAAAATCCTTGAATATGCCCTGGAAAAATCCTTACCCGAATCAGCCATAGCCAAAGCGGTTAGATTGAAAGGTAACGAACTAAAAATAACCAACGAGAAGCTACTCCTATCGGAAATCAACAATATTTTTGTAATAGGCAGCGGAAAGGCAACTTACAGAATGGCAAAATCATTATATAATGTTCTGGGAAAAAAAATATCCAGAGGTATCATCACAATAAATAAAGCTTCAAAGGAAGATATAGGACCGATTAAAGTAATACAGGCTGGTCATCCAATACCTACAGAACAAGGAGCAAAAGGAGCAAATGAGATTTTATCCCTTGCAGAAGAAGCCAAAGAAAAAGACCTCATAATAGCTCTTATATCCGGAGGCGGCTCAGCTCTACTTGCAGCACCTCTTTGTGGAATAAGTCTTCCGGACTTAAAAAAAACAAATGAAATATTGTTAGCCTCAGGTGCTTCCATAAAAGAAATAAACACAGTAAGAAAACACATCTCAAAGATTAAAGGCGGAAAGCTTTCACAAATTGCTTATCCCGCCAATTTAATTTCCCTTATTATTTCGGATGTGGTCGGAGATGATTTATCTACTATAGCTTCCGGACCAACCGTAGGAGACAGCACAACTTACAAAGACGCATATAATATCCTGAAACAATATCAATTAATCGAAAAAGTCCCTTTCTCGGTTTTGCATATTATTAAAGATGGAATTGAAGGTAAAATCCCGGAAACCCCTTTTCCTGATAATAAGGTTTTATCCAAAACGCTCAACAAAATTATACTAAGCAATGACAAAACCCTAGAAAGCGCTCAAAAGAAAGCCACCGAACTTGGCTACAACACATCTATTCTTTCCTCAAAAATAGAAGGTTTATCGAGAGAAGCCGGCGTTTTCCACGGTGAAATAGCAAAAGAAGTTTCCCTATCCGGAATACCAATAAAGCCTCCCGCCATAATAATATCGGGAGGGGAATGCGTTGTTACTCTGGATAAAATCGGAAAAGAAGAGGGAGGTCCTAATCAGGAATGCGTAATTGGCTTCGCAGAAAAAATGAGATCTCTAAAGGAAACTGCTTTTCTTTCTGTCGATACTGACGGGATAGACGGATATTCCGAATTTGCCGGCGGAATTATCGGTGGAAATAAGACGAGAATTGCCCGGGAAGAAATTGAAGAAGCGTTGAAAAACCACTCCTCATCGAATTTCCTCCGAAAAATAAGCGGAGGGATTATAACCGGAGAAACAGGCACAAACGTGAATGACCTGCGTATACTGGGCGTCGGAATTTGAACCACAGAGGACACAAAGATTTTAAACTGTTGGTCTGTGGGTCAGTTAGTCCGTTGGACTGTTAAAAAAAACGCACCAACACACCCACGAACTAACACACTAACTATAATAAAATTGCCACAGATTAACACTGATTTTTTTGTTCTTTTTTTCACTAAAACCAAAGACCTAATACCTAAAACCGGAAAAATATAATTAGCTATAGCTAATTATATTTTTCCGCTCTTTCCAGTCTCTCCCCTATCGGCGGGTGACTGTAATAGATAAGTTTAACCCAGAAATTCGGATACGCGTTGGAAAGATTTCTATTTGCCAGACCCGCCATTGCCCTTTTGAACGCGCCCGAGTCTTCTGTTAACCTGAGCGCTTCGTCATCAGCCTGATTCTCAAAAAGACGAACAAGGGCATTCTGCAGAATCTTCAAGAACGTCAGGTCTACAAGACTCAGAAACAATAAAAACATCGGAAGAAGTGTAATATTTGCCCTGATACTGCTTAAAAAATTCGGAAATAAAGCGGTAAAGGTTAAATGCAGAATATAAAAAGAAAACAAATTGAAGAAAAGACCGGTAAAAATCATCTTCGGCATATGTGCCTTTTTATAATGCCCGACTTCATGCGCAAGAACAGTCCTTATTTCATCCGCTTCCATATTGTTAACAATATTATCAGTTAAAATAACTCTTTTGGTTTTTCCTAAACCCGCAAGCATCGCATTTTCTTTTGTGGTTTTACGGCTCGTATCTTCTCTGAAGAACCCTCTGATTTTAAGACCTCCTTTCTCCAGAATACCTCTCAGGGAATCTTTTAATTCCTCATCTTCTATAGTTTCATATTTGTGAAATATGGGCATAATCCATACCGGAAAAATCATAGAAATAACAACGGAAAAGAAAACCATAAAAAGGGATGCTACCAGCCACCAAGAGTTGCCAAACCTCTTAAAAATAATCAAAAGCGCTCCGAATATTATTATACTAAGAACCAGAGACACCAGAAAACTTTTTAAATGCTCTTTAAACCATTCCCCTCTGGTTTGATTCGAGAAACCATATTTTTTTTCAATAACAAAACCCGAAAGATAAGATAAAGGAAGACCTATAATTTCCTGCAGGCTTGCGTAAATGAACATATAAACTATAAAAACAAAAATAACGGAAGAAAAAATATGCACACTTGCAATTGCGGAAGACAATCCGGAAAAATAAAAACCTAAATTAAAAACAGCAGATACAAGCATACCCCAAAGGGCTATCTTCCTACCTGTCCATTCATATACTTTCGCTTTTTCCTGTTTTTCTTTATCCAATAAAGGATGAATCTCTTTTTCCATAATTTTTTATCTAAGGAAGATTATAAAAAAAACTAAAACCGCAAGGGGGAAATATTAAACCACAGAGATCACAAAGAACACAAAGCACACATCCCACAACCCATTTTATTTTTTGTTTTAACTAAATCCCAAATCCTATGCTGCTGTCAGCTATCCGCACTCCGCTTTCCGCAAAAAACATTTAAAAAAACAAAAAAGGTGAGTTGTTGGATTAAAAGCGGTTAGCCGTAAGCGGTAAGCCGAGAGCTGTTTCTGACCTAAAACCCTAACTTAAAAATTCTCTTCTCATGAGAGTTTATATCAGAGCCTATGCAGTAAAGAGAAGAACCATCACTGGCAAGACTCCCGGGAGTATAACAGGGCGAATTGTATCTCTCGATAACATTCCCCTGCAGGTCCATTTTTTCAATAACATTCCAGTCATACTGATCATAAGAAAAAGAAGCCCATAAATAGGTTCCATCAGAAGCGAGTCCTCCCAGATTACGAGAATAAAAATCGAATGAACTTTCAATATTCCCATTAGACGGATTTATTTCGCACAGCTCGTCCTCAAACATAAAACCACCACTAACAATACTCCAGAGAGAACCGGAAGCATATGTCAAATATCTTCCTCCTTCCTCAAACGGGATAGATGATTCTATAGAACAAGAATTATCAAGCTTATAAAGACTATCATAACCCACACACCACAGATTCAAACCATCCCAGGCAAGCCCGGTTCCGTAAATATCAAAAGACTCTATAATAGTTCCATTCCCCTCATCTACCTTATAAATAATCGTATAGCCGCTATCGATTTCTGAAACCCATAAATTCTCTCCATCAAAACACATATCTCTGACGCTTCCTATGGAAGAATCTAAGGGAACAGATGAAATAGAAGAGAAATCGTTCCTGTCTTCATACTTGCAATACCAACACCCAAAATCCCCGGTTTCACTATTCGAATAACGTCCCGTAAGCTTAGTATCGCTGTCGAGTTCATGAGTGAATACACCAGAACTAAAGGTTAGTTTATTCTCCTTATCGGAAAAATCGATGTCTGTTACCACTACTGTACCAGAACCTCCTACACCTGACGGTGAATAACCTTTATCAGCTATCCCTACTACTTCGAGGTCCTCTATACCCATTCCCGGGATTGTTATTGTCCCACTAATTTCTTCATAATCGATCTCAAGATTAAAAGTAAAAGTCCCCCGTTCATCATAATTCTTTGTACTCATCCAGGTTCCTACCCAGGTTAACTCCACAAAATTAGGGTCGTCACCACAGGAAACAAAAATTAAAACAGATACAAGTACTGCAAACAAAAACCTACTTTTCATATTTCAATCTCCTTTTTTATGATATATAATTACAAAAAACTCAAAAACCACAAGGGGGAAATGTTAAGCCACAGAGATCACAGAGATATAACGCTGTCAGCTATCCGCACTCCGCTTTCCGCAAAAAACATTTAAAAAAACAAAAAAGGTGAGTTGTTGGATTAAAAGCGGTAAGCCGAGAGCTGTGTCCAACCACAAAGCACACAAAGAACACAAAGTTTTTCTACTATTCAACAATTCAACCGATTCGTAGGAGGGACTTCCCAGTCCCGACAAAAATGTCATTGCGAGTGCTTTTCCCTGCTCTGCCTTCGCGAAGCAATCTTAAGACCTAAACCGTAGGGCAAGGCTTTAGCCTTACAAAACCCTCCAAATACCGGACTATTTCACAAGCAACAGTTTACTGTTTATCTCCCTGCTTCCGGCTTTTACCCTTAAGAAGTATATCCCTCCGGGGAGTTTCTCGCCCGCGTTATCGGTTCCGTCCCATGTTAACTGGTGAACACCCGCGGATTTTTCCCCTGAATAAAGTTCTCTAATCTTCTGTCCGAGCATGTTGTGAACAGTTATATCGACCTCGGTACTTTTTGGCAGTTCGTACTTGAGAACAGTTTCGCGTGCGAAGGGATTCGGAGAAGGCTGGGATATTGAAAACACATTGGGTTTTATCTCTTCCTCTATTCCCGAACCGCCGGTGTATCTGATGATGTAAAGACCATCCTCACCATACGCCACATAAGCGAGGTCACCGACAACATGGACACCTCGGGCGTAAGCCTCTATATCGTAGAAGCCAACCTCATCAGGATCGGTCGGGTCGGTTACGTCAATTATTCGAAGACCAGCATCGCCATCCGCCACATAGGCGAGGTCGCCGACAACATAGACATCCATGGCGGAACCTCCTGTATCGCAAAATCCAATCTCACTCGGACTAGCTGAATAGAAAACGTTTATTATACGCAGACCGACGGAATAACACGCCACATAGGCAAGGTTATCGACAACATGGAAACCATAAGAGTTATAACCCCCTGTACTTCCGCTCTCATCCGGGTCGGTCGAGTCGGACACATTTATTACAAGCAAACCATAGGAGCTATCCGTCACATAGGCGAAGTTACCGACAACATGGACATCCTGGGCGGAACCCCCTGTATCGTAGAAGCCAACCTCATCAGGATCGGTCGGGTCGGTTACGTCAATTATTCGAAGACCAGCATCGCCATCCGCCACATAGGCGAGGTCGCCGACAATATGGACGCCATTTGCGGAACCCTCTGTATCGTAGAACCCGATTTCATCCGGATCGGTCGGGTCGGTTACGTCTATTATTCGAAGACCAGCATCGCCATCCGCCACATAGGCGAGGTCGCCGACAACACATATATTTTCAACCACACCCGGACAGCTAATCTCACCCAACGAAGTTGGATTTGCCGGATCCGACACATTCAGTATTTGAAGATAGACGCCCTTACCTATATAGGCAAGCGTATCGACAGTAAAAACAGCGTAACACATACCGCTAAACCATCCGCCGGCAAGTTCACAATTAAGCGAATCCGCTCTGAGTTTCCCGCTTGATGTTCGAAGTTCAGGGTTGAACTCTTTTTCCGTGCCTATTTCCGCAGGTGTAGTCTGGGAGAATAAATTAGCAACCCCGAGAAGTAAAATAAATATCATAATAATTTTAATAAAATGCTTCATACTACCTCCTTTATGTTTAATAATAAGCATAATTCTTTCCGGATTAATTAATATATATTATAGTTTCCTTAATCCCAAATGTCAATCTAAAATCATTTTTTTACGCCTTATTCACCGCAAAGAACTCAGAGAAAAAATCTCATTGAACCACAAAGCACACAAAGAACACGAATACTTTTTGTTTTTTGCTGTCATCGGTCTTCGGTCATTCTTAAGGTCTTACCTTAAGAAATGTCTTGTCAAAAATAAAAAGAACCATATTATATTAAAAATGCAAAATTTACAAGAAAAGGCTTTTTCTCTTCTAAAAAGCAATATAAAAAAAGGATACAGTAAAAACCTCAAAAAAAATTACTTTTATCTTTCTCCTGATGCGGTTCATTTTCACCAGTGGTTCTGGGATTCCTGTTTTCACATAATAGTAATGTCGAAATCGGAACCCGGCATAGCAAAAAAAGAATTCGAGACCCTAATTTCCGTTCAGCAGGAAGACGGCTTCATACCGCATATTATTTTCTGGAAATGGCGACTTAGAGATTATTTGCAAAAATGGTGGCAGAAGGAGGTAAACATGTCAAAAACCAGCTGCCTCTCTGCCGAAATCCAACCTCCCGTCATCGGTATTTCGCTTCTTGAGATTTACAATAATACAAAAGACCTGGAATTCGTTAAAAGAAACATTGAAAAAGTGAAACGATATTATCTGTACCTCAAAGAAAAAAGAGACCCGGATAGGGACGGACTCGTTTCGATAATAACCCCTATGGAATCGGGAATGGACCTCTGCCCTCATTACGATATTCCTTTCGGCAATATCGGACACGACCCTATGGTGACCAAAAAACATATAACCGAAATACTTATCCAATACAAAGATTGGAACTGGGACTTGAGTAAGATTTTCGGGTCGTCTCTTTTCGACGTTGAAGATGTATCGTTTAATACCATTTATTGTCTTGGCTTATATGCGCTCGCGGAACTATACGGAAAATTCGATAAAATAAAGCAGAAAGAAATAGAAAAATGGGCTGATAACGTAAGAGAAAGCATCATAGAAAAATTATGGTTTGATGACCAACAAATATACTTCAGTTTATTTCACCGGGAAGGTGCAGAGACTCCAATGGAAGTAAAAACAATTTCTTCTCTATTTCCTTTAACTCTCTCCGTTCCAAATTTTCATATAAATCATTTAATCGAACATCTGAAAAATGAAAAAGAATTCTGGAGTCCTTATCCTATATCAACTGTATCACTTAGTGAATCTTCATTTGGACCCCTAACGGACACACGTCTTATATGGAGAGGGACAACCTGGGTAAACACAAACTGGTTCATAGCAAACGGATTGGAAAAACAAGGATATACAACTCTTGCGAAAAAAATTGCGAGAAAAACAATCGAACTTATATTAAAATTCGGTTTCTGCGAATACTACGACCCTTTTGACGGACACCCGGGAAAAGCAATGAAAAATTTTGGCTGGTCTACTCTCGCAATCGACTTTATCGATTTATTGAACCGAAACTAAGAACTAAGATTTTAGCCCTTCGCCTTTAGCTGTTAGCTTAATAAACAGAAATATTTGTGATTCGAGTTTCCTTCTTTATGAGTTATTAATTTGTGTAATTTTTTATTCTTTCGGGTGTTATGTGGTGGTTTTAATGCAAAAAGCTAATGGCAAATAGCTAATAGCTTGATCTCTCTGACTTCTATGCTAAATTAAATATAAGAAATTTTGCCTTTTTGTCTTTGAGTAGTGGTTTTTACTTCACGTACTTGTCCCTTTTCTCCCTCAGTCAACACAGAATCCCAAAGATCAGAACTCTCTTCAGAAAGAGCATCCCCAAAATGAAAAGAAATTTCGTCTTCAACTTCCTCGCCAGCCATTTTTTTATTAAGAAGTCTTATTTTCGTCTTCACATCGGCGAATTCCTGATCTATTTTAATTATTCTTTTATACTGCTCAAGAGCATCTCCGTACGTGCCCTGTCGGGCATACAAATTGCCAAGATGATAGTAAAATGCAGCTTTTTGATCTTCTCTGAAATTCTTATTGTTTATAACTAACTTATAAATATCTTCCGCTCTCTCTTTTTCCTCTAAGAGTTCATGACATACCCCTAACATCTCAAGAGATTTCAACCTCCAGGATTTCTCTTTCATTGCTTTCTTAAATTCATCTATAGCTTCTTCAATAAGATCCATTTCTTTGTATGTAATTCCAAGATTAAAATGTGCGGCATAATCAGTAATATCTAATTCCTCTTTCGCTTTATTTTTAAATTCTTCCAATAAAGTATCAAGTGTCGGAGCCTTTTCGTCAGACTCTTCCTGTAGAATCATCTGCTCACTCACTTCCGCCTCAAACAACCCTTCAAAATCCAGACTCTCTCCCACCTTCTCTTTTTCTTTCTTTTCCTTTTTCTTCTTACCTCGAATCTCCTCAAGCATGACAGACCCTGGATCTATATTCTCGATTTTGTCCAGAATTTTTTCTGCCTCAGAATCAGCTTTCTTCTCCTTTAAACACTCATAAAGAGAAGAATATGATTCGACGGCTTTCTCCTTGCTATTTAATTTTAAGGCACTTTGGATCATCTTCTGACGGGAAATTATGTTTAAAGGATCCAATTCTGCCATCTTATTAAAAAGCTTATACGATGCTTCATAATTCTTTTTGCTAAAATTAGCGTCCGCAGCCTTATTGTAATATTCCAATGATTCCTCTATTGAACCGACAGATTCATAGAGTTCAGCCAAGTTCATCCAATCTTCCCATCCTGTAACCGCTACTTCTATGTCTTTTTTGTCTGCAGTGGTTGATTTCTCGACAAATTCCACCTCTTGCTGTTCTTCTTCTTCTTCCTCTCCCATATCGAATAAACCCTCGGTACTTTCGAGACTTCCGAGAAGAGACCCGCCTGTCTCTTCAGCTTCGACCCTGGATACCTCTTCCTCAACCGCTTCAAGAAGATTAATACCTTCCTGTTCAAATTCTACAATCATCTCTTCCGGGACTTTCTTTTCTTTAACTTTCTCTTTTTTCTCTACATCGAGCTTTACGCTCTTTCCCACCTTGGGAGCCAAAGCTGCAATTCTAACTTCTATCTCTTCAACCTCTTCAACCCTTCCTTGCTCTTTGAATATACCCTTTATTTCTTCTAACTCCGAAACTGCATCATCATACTTACTCTGATTTTCGTAAATTTCTGCCAGTTTGAGACGAATTCCTAACTTTTTAGGAGTGATATTAACAATTTTCTTTAGGTTCTCAAGAACCCCTTCAATATCTCCTTCCTTTTTGTATAACTCAGCTAATTCTTCGTATGAAGCTACTGCATCGCCCAACAAACCCTGTTTTTCGTATAAAAAAGCAAGTTCATGCTTAACCAACAACTCATCTTCTCCGAATCTTAGCAACATCTGAGCTATAGCTGTAGCATTCTGATAATACTCTGCCTCTCTATACTTTTCGAGAGACTTCCAATAGAACTCTACTGCTTTCTTCTTATTTCTTAATTTATTATAAAGGCTGCCTAGTTCCTTTAAATTATTTGCATCATTAGGTTCTAAGTCGCAAATCTGCTCAAGGTATTCAATTGCTTGCTTAGTATCTCCCTGGATCTTTGCTTTATTCGCTTCGTTTCTTAAAGCTGCTGTTTCATTACTTTTTGACATTACTAGCTCACTTATCCCTATTAAGCATAAGTTCTTCCCCTACTCTTTTTATTACTGATTCCTCTAGTATCTTCTTTTTAAGCAAAGCTCCTTCTAAAAGAGCATTATCACAAATAACATTAATCAATCGAGGAACTCCTGAAGTGAAATCATATATAAGTTTATACGATTCATCACTGAATATTCTTCCTGTAGCGCCTGCCTGTTCCAATCTATAATTTATATA